>Ga0208493_10264_pt1 | contig 2031 bp, 2 predicted proteins | sample AntDryMetagUQ493_FD_188088 | JGI IMG/M metagenome (GOLD analysis project Ga0208493, IMG submission 188088) | Polar desert microbial communities from Antarctic Dry Valleys - UQ493 (SPAdes) | ecosystem: Environmental > Terrestrial > Soil > Desert | place: Antarctic Dry Valleys | collected 2008-12-31 | reverse complement strand
AGCGGCTCATCCAAGCCCCAATGCGGGCGTCGCGGAAGCGTCGGCGGCAGGGGCGTTGGGCATTTCGTTGGGTGGTCGGACCGAGTACGCGCACGGGGTGGAGATGCGTCCCGTCCTCGGCCGCGGGCCTGTGCCGACGCCGAACGATCTGCGCCGCGCGGCGAGGCTTTCGTCGGCGGTGCAGATCAGTGCAGCTGTGGTGTCAGCGGGTATTTCAGCGGGTATTGCCGTATCGATCGGCAAGTTTGGCTTCCTGCGCCGTCAGCGGCACTGATTCCGGCTCCGGCTTCTTGCGACGGCTGAAGGTACGAGCCGGTTAGCGCTTGGCTCACCGTAGGTATCGGCTGGATCGCTCCGGAGGTGCACGCGATATCCGCGTTCGCGTCTGGTGATGTGGGCATCGATAGTTTGCTGAAAAGCGAAGAGACATGAGAACAGCTACTTCATTCGGGAGTTCGGTGACTTGGTCCGGGATTCGATGAGGTGGTCGCCATGGCGGGACCGTATGAGTTGAGGCCTGATTCGGAACTCCCTTAGTGCGCTCCGAGTAGAGGGGTACGGACCTGGGCTGGCCTCCTCTGGCTGAACAGCACACGCGCCTTCTCGGGTTATTGATGTCATAAGCCGAGAACCCACAGCAGTTCGGTGCTATGCGCGCGAGGTGCATGACTGTCTGGCTGTAAACCAGTAACTGAGGCTTTAAGCGTCTTGTGGCTTCCGGTCTCGATGTCCGGTCCCCCGGAGACCGCATCGACGCTGGTTACGCTCGGGGCTCCATGACAGACGGCTACGCCGTGGGAGACATCCTCGGCTCCTCAACCCACTCGGCTTCCCTCAGGCTTCGGGGGCAATTGATGCCGACGCACGTTACTGGGATCCTCTGCAACGCAGAATCGATGAAGCAGGGCTTTCCATTTCCGTTGTCAATGCCGGTGTTTCCGGCAACCGTGTGATCGCAAGTGGATTCATTCCGCACTTCACCCACATGGTCGCCCGACTGCAGGATGATGTACTCGACGTCCCTTCGGTGAAAGATGTGATCACATTCGTGTAAGACTCGGCCCACAAATTCGTTGCCGAACATTGGCTGGATTCTGCCGGGTGGGGCACAGTGACAGAACTGTCGCCCTGAAGACATCGTGACAACTGGGAGCATCTCTGTGCTGTCGCCGCAACGGCAAGGACATCGATCGCAGCTAGGTGAATCTGTGGGATTGATTCGCCGAGGTCGTGGTGCCGGTTTTCGGTCGATCTAATACAGGATGTTGGGTCCGTGTGGGCGTCTTTCGGTGGTTTTCTGAGATACACTGTGTGGCAGCCAGATTCGACAACAGTTCCAGTGAGGTCGCCGAGAGTTCGTTCGCGGCCCGGAGCAACTGTCTCAGTTCCTGGTCGGCGAGATGATCGACTGTCTCCGCGTCCCCGTCGTGAACGCGCGCGCGATCGCCGGACCAGGGGATGGTGAAGAAATAGCCGGGAGGGACATCGAAGTAGACGGCCAACGCTGACACCACCTCATCCGATGGGCTCGACCGAGCGCCGTGTCGAAGCTGGGAGGGATACGCTGTCGAGATTCGGCAGCCGCGTGCGAGAAGGCTGTGAGCCACAGCGACGTTCGTCAGGCGCCGATCGGAGCCGGAGAAGAGCTCGTTCAAGCGGAGTTGAAAGACGTTCTCGTCCGTCACACGGCCTACCATCGCGCCGCCACCTCAATTCTCTTGTTCTTGTCCTGTGCTTGCCGAAGCGGGCTTACGCGCAATTAGGGATGGCTCTATCTGTCAGCGCCAGGAAGAAACTCGCATCGTCCAGCGGCCGTGTGGCGACAGTGTCGGCGATCCGGATGGGACCCTGATCGTAGGACGGATCTTTCCTCTGGGGTATGTCGACGAACGCGCGCTCGACGGGCGCGCTCCGCGCCTGCGTGCGCGAAGAAACGGTCGAACCGCACCCCGACGCCATGCTGGGATTGCACCGCTATACCGTCGGGGCGTGAGTGAATCAGCTGTATCCGTGTACGAAGCGATTCGGCGA
>Ga0208493_10258_pt1 | contig 2440 bp, 1 predicted proteins | sample AntDryMetagUQ493_FD_188088 | JGI IMG/M metagenome (GOLD analysis project Ga0208493, IMG submission 188088) | Polar desert microbial communities from Antarctic Dry Valleys - UQ493 (SPAdes) | ecosystem: Environmental > Terrestrial > Soil > Desert | place: Antarctic Dry Valleys | collected 2008-12-31 | reverse complement strand
CGGCGACAGGTGCCGCGCGGATCCGGGCTTCGGGCGGCGGGTCAGGCGACGCGGGTGAAGGCGGCGTCCTGCGCGTCGCCCTCGCCCATGTCGAGGGCGAAGCCGCCGCCCGCGGCCGGGCCGCGCCCGCCCGCCCGCTTCGGGCTCGGCGAGCGGATCGCCGCCGAGGAAGCGCCCGAGGCCGTGCCCATCCGCGCCGCGGTCGCGCGCAGGCGCGTCACCGCCTGATCGACGCCGGCCAGGGGGACACCCGCCAGGGGCGCGCCCGGCGCGGACGCCTCGGCGAGGCGGAAGTAGGCGATCGTCGCCTGCAGCTTCTCGGCCTGGGTGGCCAGCTCCTCGGAGGTGGCCGAGACCTGCTCGGAGGCGCTGGCGTTCTGCTGGGTCACCTTGTCGAGCTGCTGGATCGCCTGGTTGATCTGGCCCGAGCCGACATCCTGCTCCCGGCAGGCGGCGGTGATCTCCTCGACCAGGCCGGCGGTCTTCTTGATGTCGGGCACGAGCCGGCCCAGCATGTCGCCGGCCTGCTGGGCGGCCTTGACGGTGTCGGCCGAGAGCGTGCCGATCTCGGCCGCGGCCGCCTGGCTGCGCTCGGCGAGCTTGCGCACCTCGCTGGCCACCACCGCGAAGCCGCGCCCGTGCTCGCCGGCCCGGGCGGCCTCGACGGCGGCGTTGAGGGCCAGGAGGTCGGTCTGGCGGGCGATCTCCTGCACGATGGTGATCTTCTGGGCGATGGTCTGCATGGCCTCCACGGCCCGGCCGACGGCGACGCCGCTGGCCTCGGCGTCCTGGGCCGATTGCCGGGCGATCGTCTCGGTCTGGCTGGCGTTCTCGGCGTTCTGCTTCACGTTGGCGGCCATCTCCTCCATCGACGCCGAGGCTTCCTCGGTCGAGGCCGCCTGCTCGGTCGAGCCCTGCGACAGCTGCTCGGCCGACGCCGACAGCTCCTGGGACCCCGCGGACACGTTGCTCGCCGCCGCGCTCGCCTCGGCCACGACGGCGCGCAGCTTCGTCAGCATGGTCTGCAGGGCGAGGCCCATCGTGTCCTTGTCGGAGAGCGGCCTGGCCTCGACCGTGAGGTCGCCCCGCGCGATGGCGTTGGCGAGCGCGGCCGTCGCGTTCAGGTTCTCGGTCATGCGGCCCATGGCGCCGACGAGGTCGCCGAGCTCGTCGTTCGAGGTGACCCTCACGGTCTGGCTCAGGTCGCCCATGGCCACCGCGTCGGCCAGGGTCACGGCGCGGCCGAGCCCGCGGGAGATCGAGAGGGCGAGCCAGGTGGCGATGCCGAGGCCGAGGAGGAGGGCCGCCGCCGCCACGGTCAGCAGGATGGTCTGACCCTGGGCCGATTCCGCGTTGGCCTGGACCGCGGCCTCGTCCATGAAGCGCTTCTGCCGCTCGGCCAGGGCCTCGAACGCGTCGATCGCGGTCGTGCTCACCTTCGCGTAGTCACCCGAGGCCAGCTCGGCCGCCTTCACCGATGTCCCGGTCTCCACGACGGCCAGCGCGCGCTGGAACGAGGCCGCCCAGGTCGCGAACCGCTCGCGGACGCCCGCGACGGCGACGCCCGCCGTCTGGGCCGCCGGGGCGAGTTCCTCCAGGGAGCGGTTGATCTCCTCGCGCGACTGCTTGGCGAGGGCGACGCGCTGCTGCAGCGCCTCGGCGCTCGTCGTCCCGGTCGCGGAGGTGAGCTGGCCCCAGGCCCGCTCCACCCGGCTCTTGAACACCGCGGCGACCCGCGCCAGCCGGTCCGCGGCGGGGTTCTGGGCGTCCGCCGGCGCGACGATCAGGGCGTCGAGGTCCGTGCGCAGGGCGGCCAGCGCCGGGCGACCCGCGGCATTGATCTCGGCCCAGGTCTTCCCGTTCGAGTTCTCGCGGGTCATCTCCAGGGCGCGGGTCCCCAGGTCGGTCTGCTTCTCGAACTTGCCCATCAAGTCCTCGAACAGGCGCCGGCCCTCGTCGGACATGAGGAGCGGCCTCACCTTGGCCAGGGCCGCCATGGCGTCGGCCCGGTTGTTCGTCACGCGCTTGGCGAACTCCGCCATCTGCGCCTCGTCCGGGCTGAGCAGGGCGCCGCGGACGTTGAACCCGGCGCGGATGGCGTTCGCCTTGCCCTCGAGGACCAGCTTCTGCACCTCGGCGCGGCTGAGGACGTACTTCATCGTGGCGTCGGCCGCGGTGAGCCGCTGGTAGCCGACGCCGCTGGCGGCCCCGAGGAGGACGAGGATCGCGCCGAAGCCGACCCCGAGCTTGGCCTTGATCGAGAAACGCATCGTACTCACCCCTACGCACACAACGCTTCGAGAAGACTGCACCAGGACTTCAGTTGAGGATCTGCTCGAGGTCGGGGACGATGATGAAGTCGTCGCCCGCCTTGACGATCGCGCGGATGTACTCGGGCCGCCACGTCGTCCCGACCGGCGGCACCGCCTCGCAGGCGGCC
>Ga0208493_10221_pt1 | contig 5303 bp, 4 predicted proteins | sample AntDryMetagUQ493_FD_188088 | JGI IMG/M metagenome (GOLD analysis project Ga0208493, IMG submission 188088) | Polar desert microbial communities from Antarctic Dry Valleys - UQ493 (SPAdes) | ecosystem: Environmental > Terrestrial > Soil > Desert | place: Antarctic Dry Valleys | collected 2008-12-31 | reverse complement strand
GAGTTCGCCGGCCGCATCCACCGGTCGGTCGCCATCCAGGCCGCAAGCGCGCACCAACATCGTGAACCATCGCGCCAGGTCGGCGACGCGTGCTGCCTCGGCGTCCTGCCGGATGCGAGCGAGGTCGGCTGCGGCACTGGGCGACAACGTCTTGATGGACTGAACCAAGGTCCAGGCCAGTTGCTTTTGAGAGGCGATCGGTTCTGCTCTGGGAGCCTCCGCGCTCGTCGCTCCGGTTCGCGACAGCCACTTGTGGGCGGTGCGCCGCGCCGGCACAGTGCGCCGTTCGGTGAGGTAGCGATGCACCTGCCCATGAGTTCCACCAAAGCCCTGGTCGCGGATCTCGCGCCAGAGCGCCATGGCGTTCTCGCAGCCCTCGGCCATGCGCTGCTCCAGATGAGCCAGGTAGGGGTCGAGGCGAGATGGAGCGGGCCGCTGGATCGCGCGCTCGGGGAAGCTCTCAGCCTGGGCGTACTTGCGTACGGTCGCGCGCGCCAACCCTGTAGCGCGGCTGATCGCCAGGAGGGCGGCACCTGCCAGATGACGCCGACGTACGTCCTCGTAGGCCGCAAGCCGCCGGGCACGACTGTCACGGCTCATCGTGATCTCGGCGGCGCTACGGCGGTATGCACGCAGGCGTTCCCCGGACTGGCGGCCATCACCGCTGGGTAGAGCGGGCAGCTGCCGCAGCCGGCCATGGGCTCGGCCGAGCCACTGTTCGAGCGCCTGGCGCATGTTGAGAAGGAGATGCCATCGGTCGGCGACCTAGAGAGCAGCGGGAGCGCCTGCCGCCGCCGCTCGGGCGTACTCGGTCGAGCGGTCGCGGGCGACGATCTGGATGCCAGGATGGCGCCGCAGCCAATCGGTGACGGTCGCCCCGGTTCGGTCGGGCAGCAGGTCGATCGGGCAGCAGGTCGATCGGGCATCGACGGTCGAGATCGACGAGCAGCGTGCCGTAGGTCCGTCCTTTGCGGATGGCCCCATCGTCGATGCCCACGGCTCGCGGCCGATCCACGCTCGGCAGCGGCAGACGGCGCACGAGACGCAAGATCGTATCGGAGCCGGTCTGCATCCCCAGATGGCTGGTCAGGCGCGCACCGGCCTCACCCCCTGCCGCAATCCCGATCCGAGTCTGGGCCTGCGCGAGGCGGCGCGTCCGGCGTGCTCGCGGCGGCATCAGCTGCGGGAGTGGCTCAGCGAAGGTGCGACGGCGGAAGGCACTATCATGGCAGTAGAAGCGTCGGACGCGCAGGCGCAGCGTCATGGGCTGACCAATGCTCGGCAGATCGGCCGGACGGAGTCCATAGCGGCTGTGAACGGCAGAGCTGGTCGTGTCACAGGTTGGGCAACGGCCATGCACACGCCGCGCATGGGCGAAGACGACAAGACGACCGTCGCTACGGATGACGCGCTCGATGGTACAGCCCGGCAGGGATGAGGACAGGATCATCCGCCTGGTGAACCAGCCTGTGCCATCCCCGTCACCGCGACCGTTCCACGCAAAGTGCGGGAGAACCACGAGTTCGAGTCAACCTCAGCCTTTGGAGGCGTCGCGCTGGACGGGCAACGACGTATCCAGGTTGGCTTAATCCGGTTAAGGGGGATAAACGTCGCGCCTCAGCCACTCTCACTGGAAGTGCGATGCGCTACAGCCTCCTCGATTTGCTCGCATCACCGGACACGGGTGCCCCGTTCGTTCTCGTCGGCGCAACTGAGGCGGAAGTTCCTTTCATCGGACCGTATGGCAAGCTGGGGAGCCGCGTGAGTCGCCCGGGCGTGCCGGTTGGGCCAGCATTGGAAGGAGAGGCGGGGGCATTCTACACCTCCTTTTTGGCGCGGCATGAGACCGCCCCGGATGCCCCGGAGCGAAGCCGTCAGACAATCGTCATCGACGGGCTCCTCGTCGCCACCGATACGGGCATGTGGTACCCGATCGTCGACACGATCCCGGAGCTACTGCCTCCGTCCCTGCGCGACTGGCAAAGCCACCACGATTTTCTTGATCAAGTTATCGCTCCGCGCATCCCGGCGGAGCTTGTCGTCGCTTTGCGTCAGGCGGTCGCCGGTATCGACGCCAGTGGCCGCCGCGGGGACAACCACAAGACGTCCGAGATCGGATTGCTCGACAAGGTCGAGGACAAGGCGAACTTCCTAGCGCCAGGGTTGCTGTCGCCATTCAACCCAAACATCTACAATCATCCGGCCGATCTCATACGAGGCTTCGGTAATTGCCTGCCGTTCCTACAATTGCAACACGGCCATCGAGTGCTCGACTCCGGATGCGGGTATGGCTGGACCACTGAGTGGTTGATGAATCTCGGCATTGATGCCGTCGGCATCGACATCTCGCGCGTCTACCCCGATGTCGGACGTCGACGGATGGGCCCGAACAATCAGCCCCACCTTGTGGTCGGCGACTCGGAGAATCTGCCGTTCCGCGCGGGGGTCTTCGACGCCGTACTGTGCTTCGACGCGTTCCATCACATACCGGACCGGCCGGCCGCTATGCGATGCTACGAGCGCGCCCTAAAGGATCCGGGCCGAATCGTGCTTCTTGAGCCAGGTGGGCAGCATGAAACCGACGAGGTGTCGGTCAACGTGATGGACACCTACGGTATCATGGAAGTCGGCATGGAGCTTGCCGACGTGCAGGGCTATATCGACGGGATCGAGACCTTTCGGGCCGCCCGGCAGATATTCCTGACGCCGCATCTCAGCGATGATCCGCGCATGTCGGTCCCGATCTCGGAGCTGCGCGATCGTAGCTATATTGGTTGGGGCATGTTTCTCATCGAGAAAGATGCTGCTGCCGCAGTTCAAGCGCGATCGTTGGCAACCGTGGCGCAGGCGCAGTCAGCGACCCAACAAACGAACGGTCTCGGCCGCTTGCTGGGCCGTGTGCTGAAACGCTGAGGCACGTTCTGACGAAGTGGATGTCGGCTTGACGCAGGCGATTGATCCTGAACACCATTTCCGAGCCGAGCTTGCTGCGGGGAAGGTGTAACGATGGACGGTCGAGGTCAGACCATTTTCGTGGCGGGCCATCGGGGGATGGTGGGCTCGGCGATCGTGCGTCGCCTGCGTGAGCTCGGTCACGAGCGGATCCTCACGGCCGACCGCCGGACCCTCGACCTTCTGGATCAGGCGGCGGTCCGGCGCTTCTTCGCCGAAAACCGCATCGATCAGGTCTACCTCGCCGCCGCCCGCGTCGGCGGCATTCACGCCAACAACACCTACCCGGCCGAGTTCATCCACGAGAACCTGCTGATCCAGTCGAACCTGATCGACGCCGCGCACACGCACGATGTCGACCGGCTGCTGTTTCTGGGCTCGTCCTGCATCTACCCGAAGCTCGCCCCGCAGCCGATGCGCGAGGACGCCCTGCTCACCGGGCTGCTCGAGCCGACCAACGAGCCCTACGCGATCGCCAAGATCGCGGGGATCAAGATGTGCGAGAGCTACAATCGCCAGTACGGGCGCCGCTATCGCAGCGTCATGCCGACCAACCTCTACGGGCCGAACGACAACTTCCATCCCGAGAACGCCCACGTCCTGCCGGCGCTGATGCGCCGCTTCCACGAGGCGAAGCAGGAGGGTCGGGCGAAGGTCACGGTCTGGGGCACCGGCCGCGCCATGCGCGAGTTCCTGCACGTCGACGACATGGCGCGGGCCAGCGTCTACGTGATGGGGATGGACGACGCGGTCTACGCCGCGAACACCCGCCCCGACCTGTCGCACATCAACGTCGGGACCGGCGAGGATTGCACCATCCGTCAACTCGCCGAGGCGCTCGCGCGGGTGATCGGCTACGCGGGCGAGCTGGCGTTCGACGCGACCAAGCCGGACGGCACGCCGCGCAAGCTGATGGACGTGTCGCGGCTGCGGGCGATGGGCTGGCGACCGGAGATCGCCCTTGAGGACGGCCTGCGCCAGACCTACGGCTGGTTCCTGGAGAACCACGCGACCCTGCGGAGCTGAGCGGGCCCTCCGCCCCGCCAGCTCGGTTCACCGATGATCGCAAAGCCACCGGGTCCCCGCCCGGGGAGGAGACGGACCATGGCCCACCGGCCGCCCGACGACAGCGCGGACGCGCGACGGCGGAAGTTCCTGCAGAGCTTCCAGAACTTCGACGCCAACAGCCGGTTTCCCACACCCTACGCGCATTTCGCCGGCAAGCCGCTGACGGAGGCGTCCGGTCAGGGATGGCGCTACGACGCCCTCGGGTACCGCAACGACGCGCACGCGGACGCGCGGCCGCCCTCTGAGACGCTGCGGGTCTTCGTGGTCGGCGACAGCACCCTGATCGACGGCCAGGTCTTCGCCGACACCGTGCCCGGGCGGCTGGAGACCGGGCTGAAGCAGGCGCACGGGCCGGGCGCGCGGGTGTACAATTTCGGCGCGGTCTCGGCCTGCCTGAACCAGATGATCGCCCTGATCACGACGCGGCTGATGGACCTGCAGCCCGACGTCATCCTGATCGTCGGCGGCGCGACCGACATCTTCCAGCCCTGGAGCTTCGATCCGCGGGCAGGCGTCCCATACAATCACTTCGCGAACGAGAGCCTGTACGATTACTTCTTCGATCCGAGGAAGTCCGCCGGCGACGCGGAGGCCCTGTCGTATGACGGCCTGCAGGCGATGATCTTCAACCGCCTCGAGAACCTGCGCGCGCTGACGAACTGGCAGTCCGACATCTGGGAATGGGAGGTGGTGCGGCAGTTCGAGCTGGCGCTGAAGCGCCTCGCGCGGCTCGCGCCGGGGATCGGCGCACCCGTGCGGTTTCTCCTGCAGCCGACGGTCGTCCGCAAGGAGACGCACGCGGCCGCGGAGGCCGGCGTCGCGTCCGGCGCGTTCCTCGCCTATCTCGACCGCCAGTACGAGCGCTTCGAGAGCGTCCTCGGGCGACTGGACGCGGCCGATCGGGTCTTCGCGGCGCGGGATCTGAGCCGGTTGTTCGAGGCCGAGACCCGCGCCCTGTTCACCGACATCGTCCACGTGACCTCGGAGGGGCGCCAGATGATGGCAGACCGTCTCCAGACGGAGGTGGCGAATGCGATAGGCGCCTCGGCTCAGGGCGCAATCATTCCCAGTGCCGACTGACGAATTGAACCAGGCAGTCAAGCCGAGTTCCGTCGCAAGCGGCATCGGGCAGCGGCGAGCATCTGTCACATTCGGGCTAGGAGCCTGTCCGAGTAACGGGGTTTGAAGCCTGGTAGAGGGGGCAAGACGGGAGCCAATGAGGGCGGACCAGCGGCTTCAGCGGCCTGACTGTGCCAGCTTCAGCAGGTTGTGGGCGGTGCAGA
>Ga0208493_10213_pt1 | contig 6036 bp, 6 predicted proteins | sample AntDryMetagUQ493_FD_188088 | JGI IMG/M metagenome (GOLD analysis project Ga0208493, IMG submission 188088) | Polar desert microbial communities from Antarctic Dry Valleys - UQ493 (SPAdes) | ecosystem: Environmental > Terrestrial > Soil > Desert | place: Antarctic Dry Valleys | collected 2008-12-31 | reverse complement strand
CGCCAAGGCGATCCTGGGGCTCTGAAGGAGTTTTCGCGATGGATTTCGACTTCACCGACGAACAGAGCCTGCTGAAGGACAGCGTGGCCCGCTGGGCCGCGGACCGTTACGGCAGCCTCGAGCAAGTCGAGGCCGCCCGCCGCAAGCCGCTGGGCTTCGATGGGGGTGCGTGGTCGCAACTCGCTGAACTCGGCCTGCTCGGCCTGCCCTTCTCGGAGGAGGATGGCGGCTTCGGCGGCGGGCCGGTCGAGACCATGATCGCCGTCGAGGCACTCGGCCGACACCTCGCCCCCGAGCCCTATCTCGCGAGCGTCGTGCTCGGCGGCGGCGCCCTGCGGCTCGCAGGCACCGCCGCGCAGCGGGAAGCCCTAGTCCCCGGCCTCGTCGAGGGAAGCCATCGCCTCGCCTTCGCCCATGGCGAGCGTCAGGCCCGCTACGACCGCGCGGACGTGGCGACCACGGCCCGCCGGGAGGGCGACGGCTTCCGGCTCGACGGGGCCAAGGCCGTGGTGCTCAATGCCGACGCGGCGCAGACCCTCGTGGTCAGCGCGCGCACGGCGGGCGGCCAGCGGGACGAGGCGGGCATCAGCCTGTTCCTCGTGCCCGCCGACGCCCCTGGCCTCACGATCAAGCCCTACCCGACGCAGGATGGCGGCCGGGCGGCCGATCTCGTGCTGGACGATGTAATCCTTCCCGCCAATGCACTGCTCGGGGAGGCCAATGCGGGGCTCCCCGTGATCGAGCGGGTTCTGGACGAGGGCATCGCGGCCCTGTGCGCTGAGGCGGTCGGCGTGATGGAGGCGCTGCACGCGCTGACCGTCGATTATCTGAAGACCCGCAAGCAATTCGGCACCGCAATCGGTGGCTTCCAGGTGTTGCAGCATCGGGCCGTCGACATGCTGATGTCGCTGGAACAGGCCCGCTCCATGGCCCTCTACGCCACCATGATGGCGGGGTCCGACGACGCGGCCGAGCGCGCGCCTGCGGTCTCGGCCGCGAAGGTGCAGGTCAACCGCGCGGCCCGCTATATCGGACAGGAAGCCGTGCAACTGCACGGGGGCATCGGCATGACGCTCGAGTATCTCGGCGCCCACCTGTTCCGCCGCCTCGCTACGATCGAATACCTGCTCGGCGATACGCCCTATCACCTGCGTCGGGTGAGCGACGCGGGCGGCCTTCTCGGCGCAGCGTGAAACGAACGATCCAGGGAGACTTGCCCATGAACGCCCCGATGCGCCCGCCGGGCTCCGCCGCCCCCGACGCCCCGCCCTCCGCGCGTTTCGTGTGGGACGATCCCTTCCTGCTTGACGATCAGCTGACCGAGGACGAGCGCGCCATCCGCGACGCCGCCCAGGACTTCGCCCGCGAGCGCCTGCTGCCCGGCATCGTCGAGGCCTACGCGACCGAAAAGTCCGACCCCGGCCTGTTCCGCGAGATGGGTGAGCGTGGCCTCCTCGGCGTCACCCTGCCGGAGGAATATGGCTGCGCGGGCGCGTCCTACGTCGCCTACGGGCTGGTGGCGCGGGCGGTGGAGGCGGTCGATTCCGGCTACCGCTCGATGATGAGCGTGCAATCCTCCCTGGTGATGTACCCGATCCATGCTTACGGCTCGGAGGAGCAGCGCCGGAAGTACCTGCCGAAGCTCGCCTCGGGCGAATGGATCGGCTGCTTCGGCCTCACCGAGCCGGATGCGGGTTCGGACCCGGCGGGCATGAAGACCAAGGCGGTCAAGACGGCGGGCGGGTACCGCCTGTCGGGCGCCAAGATGTGGATCTCGAACGCGCCCTTCGCCGACGTGTTCGTCGTCTGGGCAAAGTCGGAGGCGCATGACAATGCGATCCGCGGCTTCGTCCTGGAGCGCAGCATGAAGGGGATCTCGACCCCGACCATCAAGGGCAAGCTGTCCCTGCGCGCCTCCACCACGGGCGAGATCGTGATGGAGGATGTGGAGGTCGGCGAGGACGCGCTGCTCCCGAACGTCTCGGGCCTTAAGGGCCCGTTCGGCTGTCTGAACCGGGCGCGCTACGGCATCTCCTGGGGCGCCATGGGCGCGGCGGAGGATTGCTGGCGCCGGGCGCGGGACTACACGCTGGAGCGCAAGCAGTTCGGCCGACCGCTGGCGCAGACGCAGCTCGTCCAGAAGAAGCTCGCGGACATGCAGACCGAGATCACGCTGGGCCTCCAGGCCTCGCTGCGGGTCGGGCGGCTGATGGACGAGGGCAAGATGGCGCCGGAGATGATCAGTCTGATCAAGCGCAACAATTGCGGCAAGGCGCTGGACATCGCCCGGGTCGCCCGGGACATGCACGGCGGCAATGGCATCATGGGCGAGTACCACGTGATGCGGCACGCCCAGAACCTCGAGACGGTGAACACCTACGAGGGCACCCACGACGTCCACGCCCTGATCCTGGGACGGGCGCAGACGGGTCTACAGGCGTTCTTCTGAGAAGCAATCGCCCACGCCCGGAGAAGAATTCGGAAGGATCGCGTTCGCCATGAAGATTCTGGTGCCCGTCAAGCGGGTGGTCGACTACAACGTGAAGATCCGGGTGAAGCCGGATGGATCCGGCGTCGAACTCGCCAATGTCAAGATGGCGATGAACCCCTTCGATGAGATCGCCGTCGAGGAGGCGATCCGGATGAAGGAGAAGGGCAAGGCCAGCGAGATCGTCGCGGTGTCGATCGGCCCGCAGCAGGCGCAGGAGACGCTGCGCACGGCGCTCGCGATGGGCGCCGACCGGGCGATCCTCATCAAGACCGACGTCGCCTGCGAGCCCCTGGTCGTCGCCAAGCTTCTGAAGGCCGTCGTCGAGAAGGAGAGCCCGCAGCTCGTCATCCTCGGCAAGCAGGCGATCGACGACGATTCGAACCAGACCGGGCAGATGCTCGGGGCGCTACTGGGCTGGCCGCAGGGCACCTTCGCCTACAGGATCGAGCCCCACGAGGGCAGCCTCGACGTGACCCGAGAGGTGGACGGCGGCCTTCAGACCCTCAGCCTGACGCTGCCGGCGATCGTGACGACGGACTTGCGCCTCAACGAGCCGCGCTACGCTTCGCTGCCCAACATCATGAAGGCCAAGAAGAAGCCCCTGGAGGAACTGGCGCCCGACACCCTCGGCGTCGACGTGACCCCGAAGCTGACCGTGTTGAAGACCGCCGAGCCGCCGGGCCGCTCCGCCGGCGTCAAGGTCGCGTCGGTGGCCGAGCTCGTCCAGAAGCTCAAGGTCGAAGCCGGCGTCATCTGATCCGCAGGCGAGGCTCGCCTCCCAGATCGAGCCTTGCGCCACCACCCTAAAGAGCGCAGACAACCATGACGACACTCCTCTTCGTTGAGCACGGCAACGGCCAGATCAAGGATGGGACGCTGAAGGCGCTCACCGCCGCCAGGACGATCGGCGCCTCGATCCATGCTCTGGTCCTGGGCGCCGGCTCCAGGCCCGTCGCGGAGGCAGCGGCCAGGCTCGACGGCATCGAAAAGGTCCTGAACGCCGAGGACGGCACCTACGATTACGACCTCGCCGAGCCGGTGGGCGCGCTGATCGCGTCGCTCGCCGAGCCGTACACGACGATCATCGCCTCCGCCTCGACCACCGGTAAAAACGTCCTGCCACGGGTGGCCGCGCTGCTGGATGTCCCGCAGGTCTCTGATATCATTAAGGTGGTCTCGTCTGACACGTTCGAGCGGCCGATCTACGCCGGGAACGCGATCCAGACCGTGCAGGCTCCCAATGGAAAGCGGGTGATCACCGTGCGCACGGCGGCCTTCGCGGCGGCGGCCGAGGGCGGCGGCGTCGCCCCGATTGAGCTCGTATCCGCCGCAACCCCGGAGGCCGGCGGCTCGACATTCAAGGGCGAGGAGATTGCCAAGTCCGACCGGCCGGAGCTGGCCTCGGCGCGGATCATCGTCTCCGGTGGCCGCTCCCTCGGCTCGTCGGACAAGTTTCACGAACTGATCGAGCCGCTGGCCGACACGCTCGGTGCCGCCGTGGGCGCCTCGCGGGCGGCGGTGGATGCGGGCTACGCCCCCAACGACTGGCAAGTAGGCCAGACGGGCAAGGTGGTCGCGCCGGATCTCTACGTGGCGGTCGGGATCTCCGGGGCCATCCAGCACCTCGCCGGCATGAAGGACTCGAAGGTCATCGTCGCAATCAACAAGGACGAGGACGCCCCCATCTTCCAGATCGCCGATTACGGCTTGGTCGGTGACCTGTTCCAGGTCGTGCCGGAGCTTCAGTCCGAGATTGCCAGGGCTAAAGAATGAGATCGGCCGGAGAATGAGGCTCACCAGCCTCCTTACTGCAACCACACCGCAGCTGTCCCTGCGAATGATAACTCTGGAGAAGCGCTAGCGTCTCGTTGGATGGCCGGGACGGATCGGCAGAAGGCTGTCCGCTTTTGCGGTGGCCCTGCTCCGAAGCGGCCTTTCGGCTTACGGCCAGCATCTGCCGCCGCCCAGTGCCCGGACGAACGTCTCAGATGGGTGGATTTCTGCCGGTCCCCTTCCGGACGACAAGGTCGGGAAGCGGACATCGTCGCCATGCCCGCTCTCGACCCCTTGCGGGCTCTCGGTGTCGATGGCCGAATGAGCCGCATGGCAAATGAACAGGATGCCGAGAGGGTGCGATGCCTGATGAAGGCGACAACGGGGAACTGGCGTCGCACGTTGCCGAGGTGCTGCGCTGGGTTTGGGATCCAATCGGCCTCGGGACGGCCGGACCAGCGGACGAGTACGATGCCTACGTTCCCGACTTCGTCATCCTGGTGCGAGACACAGCAGTGTTCGAGGACGTGCTCATCGCACACCTCGTGCGGATCGAAATCGAGGCAATGCATCTGTCGCTGCCGCCTGCCAACCGAACGCGAGCGGCCCGCGCGCTCCTCGGCCTGCGCGATGCGCACCTGCATGGGGCGGGCAATCTCGTTGGGCAGTGGTCGAGCCCGGACGGCCTGCGTTGCGTCTGGGTCTTCAAGACCCCCGGCAGCCAATACGCCTATGGGGAGGGCATCCTCCGCCACGAGGACGATGAGAATGGCTCGTGGTCGCGGTGGGATGGCGCTGGTTTTGGCTGGTCCGGTCTGTTCGACTCGGCCGCAGCCGCCGAGCGAGAGGCGCATGCCGTGATCGCGTGGCTGCGCGAGAGCGATCTCGCGGCCGCGGCGTCGCTGGCCGTACCTTGGAGTGCAGTCGTTGATTGGCGTGTACCGGCGCCGCGCGAGCGGGCCGTGCTCGACCGCCTTTTTGCCGCCGACTTCCCCGGCAGGGACGGGCTCGCCGAACAAGCTCGGACCGCCCTAGTGCGTCGGATTGACGACGAGGGCAGCCTGAGGTTCCGGGTTGAGGGCGAGCCCGTCGCGGTCGCCCGGCGGGTCCCGGTAGAAGGCCGTTACCGGGATGGCGATGAGCTGTCTGGCCCGGCGGTCAACCTCCTGCTTCACGTCGTTGGCGGGCGGCTGCACGAGCTGGCGGTCTTCAAGGACGACGGCGCGCACATCCGCGTCAGCCCATTTGAGGTATCGCCCTATCGGATCGCGGTGTCTGCAAACTGAGGTCCGGTTTCCTTCCCGAGCCGAGTTGCGGGACTACCGACAGATGGCTGCTTACGGGAGACGCAGGCGGCCGTCCGCGCGGCCGGGTCGGGTCGATAGGAGGCTGTCGAATTTTCAAGCGGACCTGCTCCGAAGCAGATGGGGTGGATGGCTCCCGCTCCGACTGACGGCGTCTCGATGCCAAGATGTGGTTGCTGTCAAAGCAGCAGCCACGCTCATGCAGGAGCCATCCCCATGGAGATCACCACCGTCGGCATCGATCTGGCCAAGAGCATCTTTCAGGTTCACGCCGTCGATGCAGTTGGGCACGTCGTCGTGCGCAAGGCCTTGAGGCGGGCGCAGGTCGTGCCGTTCTTCGCTTTCAAGCGACAACCGGAACTGACCCCTTCGCGTCACGAGGATCTGACCCCCATGCCGGTTTCCTCGCCTAGACGGGCGTGGGGTTGGGGACGATAGCGGCCCTCTGTAGAAGTCCGCTGCGACGCT
>Ga0208493_10196_pt1 | contig 8098 bp, 11 predicted proteins | sample AntDryMetagUQ493_FD_188088 | JGI IMG/M metagenome (GOLD analysis project Ga0208493, IMG submission 188088) | Polar desert microbial communities from Antarctic Dry Valleys - UQ493 (SPAdes) | ecosystem: Environmental > Terrestrial > Soil > Desert | place: Antarctic Dry Valleys | collected 2008-12-31 | reverse complement strand
CACCCGGCAGACCCTCTACCGGCACGTCACGCCCAAGGGGGCGATCAGGCCAGACGGAGAAAAGCTCCTCGCCCGCACCGGTCGGCGGGCTTAGCGTACGTTTTCGACCATCCTCTCACCGGGCCCCGGGATGGACGGCTTCCCCTCTGCACTGAATGCGTTGTACTCGATACTAAGCGCTAATCTTAAGCCAATTGGCGCTTCCTTTTCCTTGCTGTATAATCTGGCCGTTGGTAAGGACGTACTCAGGTTTGGCTTGCTTAGTCTGAGTAAATCAGGACGGCGCCAGCCACTCTAGATTGTCGTCTCACCAGTTACGTGACCAAACAATATGCATCAATCCAAGTGGTATCTCTGCATGACAAGTAAGTCATGCCGCTTGAATACATCTATTACTTCGCTATCAATGGACGTCCCTTCTTCGCGAACTCTTGATTTATCATCTTAACAACATAATCTTGTATAGTTGTGCCTTCTTCAGCGACCATGGCCTTGAAAGAGTTGAACGCCTTCTTATCGATCCATACGGACAAGTTGCGTTTGTCCTGACGATAGGTGGGACGTGACGTCGAACCGGATGCTTGTGCGGGAGTCACTTGAGCCGGAACAGAAGCCGGTTCGGTGCTCTTGGCGGATGTCAGATCCTCGTCCTCTACAGGCATCTGGAACGCTTTCGATGGCTTCGCCATGTTCACCTACCACTAGCTCACAAGTCCACTTATCCACTCGTATCACAAGTGGACTATCCCGCGCACCCACTGAAATAGCTCTCGCGCTTCTTCGGCGGCTTTGCTGTTTGGCGCTGTTTCAGTCGCACTAAGCCCGGATGCCATTGCGTCGGAGAAGTCCAGGCGCGTTTTGATGCGGACTGGTGCGAGTTGCAGTCCGTACGCCTCGATACCCTCAACGGCTTGAATGACAGGTCGGGTGGATGAAGGCGGCATCTGAGAGATCACGACCCATGTGCGATCAAGTCGTTCTGCGAGTCTGACGGTTCGCTTCACGGTCCCAAGCGTCTCTAGATCGAACTGTGTTGGTCGGATCGGAACTAGCACCAGATCCGCAATCTCACTCGCTGCAAGAGCAACTGTTTCAGCCTTGCCAGCGGTATCGATAACGATGAGGTCGGTCCCGTTTCGTTTGGCTATCGATATGAGGCGAGGTAGCGCGTCGGCATCGGGCTCACGAATGACCGAAGGCGTTTCCGCTTCTCGTCGCTCAAACCACTTATGAGCCGACCCTTGGTGATCCGTGTCGATGATGGCGGCCGATAAGCCCGCTTGTTCGGCACAGACTGCCAGATGGATCGAAGCGGTCGATTTCGACGATCCACCCTTCATTCCGATAACAGAGACGACCTTCACAGTTTGCGATCCCACTTATGGACCGGTTGCTTAAACCACTAATCCACTGGTGGATCAAGCTGTCAAGTAGACTAGTGGAACAGTGGACTAATCCACCCCGGACACGTGAGTGATAGCATTGAACACGGTCATACGGTGGCGGATCGCTAAGACCTTAACCGATGGTTGACCGGCAAAGCTCGCACGGCCATCGTGGCAAGGTGTCTGACGCTAGGAGACTCGCGACGACAAGCCCTTGAAACGCAAAACCCGCTCCGAAGGGGAGCGGGCTTCACAACCTGGCCCGAGGGCGCAGGGAGATCGTGTCCTAAGCAAGCACGATCATCCCTCACACCCTTGGGCATCGTCAAGCGAAAACACGCATGTTTTCGTAACGGCGAAGCTTTGCCTGGTGCGCAGCCAACCTTCGGAAACGGGCTCAACCCCCGAAGGATGAGTCATGTCTGTCACACCGCTCGCCAGTCCCCTGGTAGGGCTTCTTCCGTCGTTGCCGGGCTTCGATCTGAGCCGACGTATCCGACCGCTAGAGCGAAGGCGTAGGGAGCCATTCACACCGGATGCGCTTCCTGGCCCCTATCGTCTCCCGAAGGCTGTTTGTGAGAGCCTGGGAGCCCTCCTGGCGCCGTTTCGTAATCGCGAGGCAGCCTTCGCCCTCGCGACTTTCCTTGCGCGCCACTGGTCGTCCCCTGACCGGTTGGGACGGGCCTTCCCGATTGATCGGCGCGCGCTCACGGACCACGCCAAGCTCGGTCTGTCGGAGGCTCGCGTTCGTGGAGCCATTCAGACGCTTGAACGGATCGGGTTCCTTGATCGTCCCCTCACCGTCCCAGGGTCGCCTTACCGAGCCACGGAGATCGGTCTTAAGCGCAAGCCGATCCTGTTCATGTTCGGCGCCGCCTTCGTGCCATGGTTTCAGATCGCCAATCGGACCGGAGCGACGAAGCGGAGGGCTGTCATCCAACCACGCGACCACAGGGCTATCACTAAGTCGCCCAAAGACAGATTCATCTCTGATAATCCTGTTCTTAAGGGCGACGTAGCAAGGGCATTCGAGAAGCCAGTTATGTCGGATCCTTCGAGTCCGTTAGAACAAGCACTAGCGAATCTGAGGAAGTGTATTCTCAGACCATAGAATCAGTCTGATTCACATAAATCTGCATTTGTAAATGACGGGATTGTCAGATATCTGACGTTCCTGATTGATAAGTCATGCCGAAATATGTTCATCAATGAATCAGTTTGAAGAATGGAAGTGAATAACAGTTGTTGCCAAAGGCAATCGCTTCGCGATGAACTACAGTTCTGACTTGTTATTTGTAGGACCTCACGAAGTGAGTGCATTATAGATGGTGGGTAGACACACTTCGACCTATGAGAGGCGAAGTGCGATTATAGGCGGAGCCGTATCCCACACATTCCCATAGAGAAACTCAGTGACCTTTTGTGACTGGTCATTGAGAAGGGGCGGTTGGCCGATCTCCCTTCACTCTCCCTTCTTCCAACGGTTATGATGCAACGGCTATGGGAACGAACCATTGTTGCATCATATGAGGGTTAGTTCTCCCTCATCGTGACTCTACGTTGAGTCTTACGTGTATACTCTGTCTGGTATCTTCTGTTGGCAATCAGAACATGAATCTGAGCAAACTCACCAGATGTCTATTGGCGACAGTATACTGTTATGGTGGCTCACTGTTGTCAGATGTGAGTCATGATGTATTTATAACGAACTGACATGGCCAGGATGCATAGCGTCCATTTGCTTATGCATCCCAAGCATGTCTTAACTTACGTGTCTTGTATTAGTTACTGAGAGCACGGATTGCACGACGGACGGAGTAGAGGTGTAGCGCACCGGCTTTCGCATCTACCATAAGCTCAAGTCCTTCTTCGAGATGAGCAAGGACTGTCTTTCGACCCTTCTCAGTTAGGTCAGGCTCATCATCGTATAGTTTCTCTAGGTTGGCACGGTATCCTTCGAAATCCTGTGCAACGCTAGTATAACTGTTATACGCCTCGATTGAGATTTCCGTCATCTCGCTCTTGTTTCGGAAGAATAAGGTGATGCCATCGTATCCATCCTCGATAGCGGCGGCCTTATTGGGGTTAAAACTAGTATTTGTTTTCACTTACATTAATCCTTTTAACAAAGTTCCTCAATAACATTCTTATGCAATCGGAACGGGTTAAGCCTGTATAATCTGAAATGTTATCAAGATGAGTCATCTCGATATTGTTCAATCTCACATTGAACAATCGTCGTTTTTCTCTCATAGTGTCTATACAACCTCTTTACAGGTATATAGTCATCTAAGAGTCTGATTAGGTGATGTATAGTCGAATGTGAGATATATTATTCGCACATGCCACAAGACGCGTCCTCAGAAAGGAAGCGATCCAAGTCTGAATGTCGCGAATGATAACGTAGCGATCCGAGATTTCGAACCAACGTTGAGCCTATGCTCGGTCTTGGCGGGCAGCGGATCGGTATCGTCCCTAGACTATACTATGAGAGTGAAGAAATGTCAACAGCAAAGACACGATAGACTGATTATTATTATAAGTAACATTTCATCGGGACATCCCCGATTATACACATTTCTTACGAACAGTCAAGTGTAAAGATAGAAACCTTGCGGCTTCTCTCGGCAAGCGTCTAGCGCGGATGTCAGGATGAAGCTCTACCATAACACGAAACGGTGCCATTTGGAAGGCCGGCTTAGGGCTTGATGAGCCGTTCAGGCGCTGGGCGATATGATACGATCAATCAGGTTAGAGCCATCCTCGGTATTGATTAGGTTCTTACGCATATGTGGTGTGGTTCTGAGCACGCGCGGATGGCCGTGGTCTATGCGGAGTCGCGATCTTGCCGGCACAGTTAGAGTTGTTGGTCGCCGTCCTTGAGTTGGTGGCCTTCTTCCTCATCACGCCGGAGGTTATTGGGCGCTCCCGTCTTGAGCGTCTATTCGAAAGTATGGGGCGACTTAACTCGTGGTTGAGGAACACGTGGTTCAGCGATGATTTCGGTCCGGTTCCGCCGGTATCAGTTCTACTTATCGTGATACTAGGTAGTTTAATCGTAGCAGGCTTTCTCGGGTTCTCTGTGCCTGACAGTTCAAGCTTTGCGGTTTTCGTAGCAACGCCCTTGGTTACTGTGCCTGCTCTCTATGTGCTTGTTTACCTCGCACTTGCATGGCTGCACCGCCGGGCGCGTCTTGGTCGAGTTCTGGCGGTCGTGGGGGCCTGCCTATTCGTCATCGGCCGGGTGATCGTCATAGCGTCGGCCTACACCCGGCTTCGTCCCTAAACGAAGCCCTTACGGGGCAATACCGTGCTCCGCCAAGCGCGCCCGGGCCGAAGTGACGGCCTCGACCGGAAACCGGTCCGGGTTCGTGGCGACGATGTGCTCCACGGTGTAGTGGCCGAGCCCGCGCTCGACCAACAGCTTGAACCCGGTGCCTTGGCTCTTGCCGAGGGCGCAGTAGGTCATGAACGCGATCTCGCCGTTGTTCTGGATGGACCGGAGGCTGTAGTTCGACTTCCGGCGCTGGCCGGTCGTCTCGAACCGCGCCTTGTCCAAGAGCGCCAGCGCGCCGTGGCAGGCCGCCACGACCGGATCCGTGTAGTCGCTGCCGCCCCGACGATGGACTTCGATAGCGGCGGACCGCCAGACCTCGGCCGCAGTCGGATCCTTGGACTTCACCGCGTTCGCCATCAGCGTCTCAAGCTGCGCGTCGGTGCACTTGGTCACGTCGATCTTCATGGGGATCTCCCGTCGGGGTGTTGGCTGGCGGTGGGGTGGCGCGGGCGATCAGGCGTTGGCGAGGTGCTCGGACATCATCCAGATCTTTCGGCGGTTGCTGGCGGCCGAGACGGTGATGTCGAACTTGGTCGCGACCTCCGTGACGGTGGCGCCGCTGGAAAAGGCCGCGTTGATCGCGGCGATACCGCTATCCGTCATCCGGCCGTCGGCACGCTTGAGCGGTTCCTCCGTCTCAGGGCCGGACTGGATCAGGGCATCGAGGCGGTCGGCGAGCTTGCCGGCCTGTTCATGGAGCGCGCGGGCGTCGCGGGCCAGGGCTTCGATCTCGGCACGGGTCTTGGGGTCCATCGAGGTCTCCTGAGTTCGACGATCCGATCCCTTGATCGGATGTTCGATATGTAGGAAACTCGCTATCGGATGTCAAGTTCCTTCATTCAGTATCAGATTGTTTCACTCTTGCGCATGATCCTGGCTTCCGATAATGGAAACGTATCGGAAGCTAGGCGGGGGCCGGGCAGGTGGAGGACGTGATTGAAGCCGTGCCGGTGCCGCTGCCCGAAACCGGAGGCTTGCCGGCGACTCTTGCGGCCCTGGCCGATGAAGCGGCCGATCTGGCGCGGGGATCGCGCTCCCGGGCGACGTGGCGCGCCTATGAGAGTGATTGGCGGGATTTCGACGCCTGGTGTGCCGGGCACGGCCTGACGGCGCTCCCGGCCGCTCCTGTGACCTTGGGTCTGTATCTCGCGGATCGGGCCAAGGCGCTGTCCATCGCCACCCTGACGAGACGGACCACCGCCATTGCGGTCCAGCACCGGCTCGCGGGCCACCATCTCGACACGCGTCATCCGGCTATCCGGGACGTGCTTGCGGGCCTCAGGCGGTCCAAGGGATCCGCGCCGCGTCAGGCACAAGCTCTCACCGTTCCTCTGGCGAAGCGCGTCATGGCAACGTGTCAGGACCGATTGAGCGACGTGCGGGACCGGGCACTGATCCTCATCGGGCTCGCGGGTGGGTTCCGGCGCTCCGAGTTGGTCGCTCTCGACGTGTCCGACCTGACCGTATCGGAGGAAGGGGTTCGGGTGCGCATCGCCCGCTCCAAGGGGGATCAGGACGGCGAGGGCCAAGTGATCGGTATCAGCCGCACCGGAACGGAGACGTGTCCAGTGGCGGGCCTTGAGGCTTGGTTGGGCGTGGCCGGGATCCACGAGGGGCGGGTGTTTCGGCGGATCGACCGGCATGGGAGGGTTGGTGCCTCCCTGTCCGACCGGGCCGTCTCTCTCATCCTCAAGGACCGGACCCACCGCGCCGGCCTCGACCCGCACGGCTTCTCCGGTCACTCACTTCGCGCGGGCTTCGCCACGTCGGCCGCTCGCGCCGGAGTCGGGGAGTGTGAGATCATGATGACGACTCGGCACCGCTCTACCACGGTGCTGCGCCGCTACATCCGTGACGGTGAGATGTTTGCTCGCAACGTCACTGCTCAGATTGGATTGTGATACAAGAGCATGACGGACACATAGCGACGGGTAAATTAAGTTCAGCCTTTACTTGCAAACATAAACCCGAGTGCCGCGCCAATCATGGTGAGTATTAGAGACCATGCGCCATCGTGATATTTAACATACTCAGGGTTCGCACTCCAAAGAACGCATACAAGAACAACAAATCCGGCAATAGCTATGATACTTGCCGTAAACATTCTAACTGAATCTGTTACAATACGGATAAAACGTTCCGTTCTTGTTTCCGGATGAACGCCTTCTACTTGTCCCTCAGGGACTACATCGTTCGCACTAATCTTTGACACATGTAGCCCCTGAGGGTTATATTTAAATCACCGCAGAAGATGCGACGGCGGCATTCTGAGGATCAGTCGCTGGTGGTCGGGCTTCTAAGCGAGGCGGCTCATCTAACGGTGCTGTAAGCACACCCACCATTTCTACGTCGGAGTCTTTGGGCTCAGACGTGAAGACGATATGGCTTTTGCCTCTCTGGATCTGAGTGTCATAAGCCTTCATGACGGCAAGGGCCCTTCGCACGATCTCTGTGCGGGTCACATATTCCTTGTCGGCAAGATTATCGATGAGCTTAACGAGATCCTCGCTAACCTCCATGTTCAAGCGAACTTTTGCCATGTGCTACCCCGTGGCGTGAGGCGCGTGCTATCTATATCGGACAACGATTGTCCGACACAAAGCTATGCCATGTAGTATGATGTACTATGCTGAACGATGGTGGAAGACGCCGCCCAGCATGGTTCGTGGGTCGAATGCTGTCCCAAAGCATTTACCAATCGCCCCCTCCTGGGTGACACCATGCGATCGGCATGTTCATCTAGCCCGCGGATGTGCATTTGTCAACACCATCTATGTGCATAAAATGCGTTGCAAAATGTGCGCCGGGCCGCTATATCGGATGGATGCACGATTGGCGGCGTCGTGGCTGGTGTGCGGAAGCTGTTAGGTCGAAGGGCCGATAGCGATAGACCGCATGATGTACGGACGGAGGCATGGCGGCATCTAACTTGGGGGAGAACCCCTATGGACTCGGACCTGTTCGATTATTTTCGAAAAGGTGAGGGCGCCCGTTTCAAGCTAGAACGGTTGTCTGTTACACAGAGAAGATTGGTGAGCATGAAGTTCGTGCTTGCTATGATTTCAGAAGTAGAAAAGGTCAGGGTAACTAGACACGAAGATCAAGTTCTTAAGGACGGAAGAAGAATATCAATTCTTCTTTTTGAGCTTGACATCGGTAGTTTTGTTTTTGGTATACCTCAGTATACCGACAGTGCTTTAGTTCTGATTGACCTCGAAATAGTCGAGGATGAGGTATTTAGGGAGGGATGGGGCCCGGTGAGAGGATGGTCGAAAACGTACGCTAAGCGTCGCGGCCTTGCTGGTGGAGGCGCAGCGGCCTGAACCGTTCGCGGGGCTTGTCGATTTCGGCCCAGAGATAGTCGCCGGTGAGGCCG
>Ga0208493_10194_pt1 | contig 8286 bp, 8 predicted proteins | sample AntDryMetagUQ493_FD_188088 | JGI IMG/M metagenome (GOLD analysis project Ga0208493, IMG submission 188088) | Polar desert microbial communities from Antarctic Dry Valleys - UQ493 (SPAdes) | ecosystem: Environmental > Terrestrial > Soil > Desert | place: Antarctic Dry Valleys | collected 2008-12-31 | reverse complement strand
CGGCCGCGCGCGGCCGTCCGCGCCGCGCCCGCGGCGCCGGGACGGTCTCGGCGGCGGGTTCCGTCACGGCATCGCCGGCGACTTCGACGACAGGCTCGACCGGGACATCGAACATCGGCATGAGGCTCGGCAGGACGCGGCGCACCGGTGCGTCCGGCACCTTCCGCTCCGGGCGCGGCGCCGGCGCCGCCTGGGGGGCGGGCGCGGGCGCGGGCGGCTCGAGGGCAGCCTGCGCCAGTTCCGGCCACAGGATCTTGTCCGGGCGCGGTCGCGCCTCGGTGGCAGTCAGCGTTGTGCGGGCCGAACGAGTCTGCTTGACTTCGACCATGAACGGTCGCGCGCTGCGGCGCTTCATGTAAGATGATCCTCGGAAGCATTCGAGCCCGCACTTCGGCGGCACGAACACACCGAGGTTAAGCCTGATCTCGGCCGTTGTCCAGAAAGACGACGTCGTACTGGTCAAATTTCTCTTTAGTCGAGATCGGCCGCGGTCCTTTCCAGGCCTCGGGTCATGAAACGGAAGTCGTGTACGCCCGAGCACCGCCCGGGCACGGGGTGATCTGTTGCGGGACGGGCGCCGCGCGATCAGGTCTCTCGCGATCAGGCGGCCCGCGCCTGCCCGTGTGCCTGCCCGTGTGCCGGGTGGCGCCGCAGGGGACCGGGCGCCCCGAACAGGGACTGGTACAGCGCGGCCGGCGTCCGGGCCTCGCCGCTGCCGTCCGTAATCGTCACCTCGGCCATGCCGGCCGCGATCAGGCTCATGCCCTGATCCAGGGCGGTCAGGACCGAGGCGTGCTGGTAGGCGAACCGGCGCGCGGGCAGGCGTGCGGTGACGGTGAAATGCATGACGACGATCCCGGAAATCCGAATCCCGCCGGGGTTCGGACGGCAACGGCGCGCGCGCGGCACGCTCGGGTGAGGACGGGGCTCCGGCAACGCCGCTGCCGGCATCCGGTCCCGCACCTGCTCGCCGCCAATAAAGTCGTTATCTTGACGAAAGCTTGTTCGTCCCCGCTTTGCACGGAAAAAGGCCGATCACTGTCGGTGCGGCTCCAGTGTTTGCCGCCGCTCCGCCGCGGTCAAGCTTCAGTTCAGGAGCCGGCGCCGCTCGGCGACCTGCCGCCGGGCCAGCCGCCGCCCCAGCGCCATCAGCAGCGCGTCCGCCTCGGCCTTCAGGGCCGGATCGCCCAGCGCCGCGAGGGCCCGCTGCGCGGCGAGGGCGTGCTCGACCGCCCGGTCCAGGGGCGTCTCGCCGGTGCCGGGCGCGGCCGCGCCGCCGGTCTCCTCGCCCGCGCGCAGCGCCGTGATGTCCACGAGGATCCCGCGCCCGCCCGTCGGCCGGCCGTCACGATCGCTGGTGAAGCGCCCGCGCGCCAGGACCCAGCGCGTCCGGCCGTCGACGGAGATCACCCGGTACTCGGCGACGTAGGAGCTCCCCGCCGCGACGCTGCGGCGGACCAAGCCGACGACGCGGTCGCGGTCGTCGGCGTGGATGGCCGCCTCGTAGTGTGCCATCGGGATCCCGGCTTCCGCCTCGGTCGGGTCGACCTTGAACAGGAGCGCCACCAGGGCGTCGACCCGCACGCGGTCCGTCGCGGGATCCCACGCCCAGTGCCCGATCATGTCGGCGGAATCGAGCGCGATCTGGAAGGCTTCGATGCAGGTCTGACCGACGGGCGCGCGGGTCTTGGGCATGGCGATGGGCGTGTGCGGTTCCGAGCCGGTCGGTCTACGGGGACGGTAGCTGCAACCTCAAGAGTTCTTTGACGCATTTATGCAACTGTTGCGTGCTGGCCACTCGCGTGCCGATGGTCTTCTGTATTATGAATGCTCAAGCCAGCCCGCGCGCCAGAGCCTGACCGCCGATGGGATCGAAATCACCTGTCCGGGGCAGATCCTCCGGGGACGCGGCGCCGGAGGACGACCTGTTCCAGCGCTCCGCCCTGCCGCACGCGCCGGGGGCCGGGCGGCTGCTGCGGCGGATCGCCGAGGCGCTGCAGGTTCCGGCCGCCTCCCTGTACGGCCCGCAGGGTGCGGAGCGCGGCGCCGCCGTCGCCGGCGGGCGTGCCGACGAGGCCGACGCCCTGCTGCACGCCTACAGGCGCATCGACGATCCCGAGCTTCGCCGCCGCGTCCTGACCCTCGTGCAGGATCTGGCGGCGGCACGCTGACCGGCGCGCCCGTGATACGCCCGTGACGCGCCCGTGACGCGCTTGGCCCGCCACGTGCTAACCTCCGCGGGACTGCAACGCTTGGGCGAGTCGGCATGCTGAACAGACGATCCTTCATGGCCCTGTCGGGCGCCGCCCTCGCGGCACCGGCCCTGGCGCAGGGCGGCGCCGCCCGGACGCTCAAGTTCATCCCGCAGGCCGACCTGACGGTGCTCGATCCGATCTGGACGACCGCCTACGTCACCCGGAACCACGGGCTCGCCGTCTTCGACACGCTCTACGGCACCGATGCCGGCTACGCCGCCCAGCCGCAGATGGTGGCGGGCCACACGGTGGAGAACGACGGCAAGCTGTGGCGCCTCACCCTGCGGCCCGGGCTGACCTTCCACGACGGCAGCCCGGTGCTGGCCCGCGACTGCGTCGCGAGCGTCGCGCGCTGGGGCAAGCGCGACGCGATGGGCCAGACCCTCATGGCCTACACGGACGAGCTCTCGGCCCCGGACGACCGGACGATCCAGTTCCGGCTGAAGAAGCCCTTCGCGCTCCTGCCGGACGCGCTGGGCAAGGTCGGCTCCTCGATCTGCGCCATCATGCCGGAGCGTCTCGCCAGGACCGACCCGTTCACGCAGGTGACCGAGATGGTCGGCAGCGGCCCGTTCCGCTTCAAGGCGGACGAGCGCGTGGTCGGCGCCCGGGTGGTCTACGAGCGCTTTGCCGGCTACGTCCCCCGCGAGGGCGGCGAGCCGCAATGGACCTCGGGCCCGAAGCGCGCCTTCGTCGACCGGGTCGAGTGGCACGTCATCCCCGATCAGGCCACCGCCGCCTCGGCCATGCAGACGGGCGAGATGGACTGGTGGGAGCAGCCGCCGGCCGATCTCGTCCCGACCCTCGGCGGCCTGACGACGCGGATCACCGATCCGACCGGCCTGATAGGCTGCCTGCGGATGAACCAGCTCCAGCCGCCCTTCGACAATCCGGCGATCCGGCAGGTGCTGCTGAAGGTCGTCGACCAGACCGACTTCATGCAGGCGGTGACCGGGACCGATCCCAAGCTGATCCACGTGCCGACCGGCTTCTTCTGCCCGGGCCTGCCCATGGCGAGCGATGTCGGCCTCGACGTCCTGACGCGCAAGCGCGACTACGCGGGCGCCAAGGCGGCGCTGGCGGCGGCGGGCTACAAGGGCGAGAAGGTGGTGCTGATGGGCGCCTCGGACTTCCCGAGCCTGAAGGCGCTCGCCGACGTGGCGGCCGACATGCTCACCCGCGCCGGCTTCAACGTCGACTACCAGGTCATGGACTGGGGGTCGGTGGTGCAGCGGCGCGCCAAGAAGGAGCCGGTCGCCCAGGGCGGCTGGAGCGCCTTCTGCACCTTCTGGGCCGGGCTCGACCAGGCGAATCCGGCGGTCAGCGCCTTCCTGCGCGGGACGGGCCAGAGCGCCGCGATCGGCTGGCCCACCAGCGAGAAGATCGAGGCCCTGCGGGACCAGTGGCTGGACGCCCCGGACACCGCCGCGCGCAAGCGGCTCGCGGGCGAGCTCCAGCAGCAGGCCTTCGTCGACCTGCCCTACCTGCCCCTCGGGCAGTACTTCAACCAGACCTCGTACAAGCCGTCCCTGACCGGTGTCCTCGACGGCGTGCCGGTGTTCTGGAACGTCAAGAAGGCCTGAGGGCGAGGTCTGTAGGCGGTGCGAGCGGTCGAGAGACGCCCGCGCCGCCCGTCGTTGCGGGCGCAGCGAAGCAGTCCAGCGGCACCGCGCCCGCGGATGCCGGGCTGCCCCGGGTCGCTTCGCCGCCCCCTCGACAGATCCGCGCCGTTGAAGCCCGGCGGCGCTTCCCAGCCGCGGCGGCCGCGGGTTAAGCAGGGTCGGCACAGGTCACGACCAGAGATGACCGGCCCGCGAGGAAGCCCGAGACGCCGCGCCTGCCCGCCGCCCGCCCGCGCGGCGGCGCCCGGCGCCGTCCCGCCCCGCGCGGGCCCGGCCCTGACCCGGAGACGTGACCTGGATCGACCCGGACCCCCGCGGGGGCCGGCCTGACCCCGAGACACGCCGCGAGGATAGGCCCGATGACAGGCTCCTTGGACGAGGCCGCCCTGGAACGCTCGGCGATGCGCAGGATCGGCTGGCGGCTCGTGCCGTTCCTGATCCTCGCCTACTTCGTCTCCTTCCTGGACCGCGTGAATGTCGGCTTCGCGGCGATCCAGATGAACCACGATGTCGGCCTGTCGGCGACCGTGTTCGGCTGGGGCGCCGGCATCTTCTTCCTCGGCTACTTCCTGATGGAGATCCCCAGCAACCTGATGCTGGAGCGCTTCGGGGCGCGGCTGTGGATCGCCCGGATCATGGCGACCTGGGGGCTGATCTCCGCCGCCATGGCGCTGGTGCAGGGGCCGTGGTCGTTCATCGGCCTGCGCTTCCTGCTGGGGCTCGCCGAGGCCGGCTTCTTCCCCGGCGTCATCCTCTACCTCACCTACTGGTTCCCCTCCGCCTACCGGGCGCGGATCATCGGGATCTTCATGATCTCGATCCCGATCTCGTCGTTCCTCGGCTCGCCGATCTCCGGCGCGCTGCTCAACGTGACGGGGCTCGGCCTCGCCGGCTGGCAGTGGCTGTTCATCCTCGAGGGCCTGCCGGCGGTGTTCCTGGCCGTGGCGGTGCTGTGGTTCCTGCCGGACGGACCGCGGGACGCGGCGTGGCTGCCGGCGGCCGAGCGGGACTGGCTGGAGCGGCAGCTCCGGGCCGAGGCGGCGCGCAACACCCGCCGCGGCCAGCCCGCGAAGCCGCCGCTCTGGGACATCCTGCGCGACCGGCGGCTCGCCCTCTTCGCCGCCATCTACTTCGGCTCGACGGCGAGCAGCTACGGGCTGTCGTTCTGGACGCCGCAGATCGTCAAGAGCTTCGGCCTCGGCAACGTCGAGACCGGGCTCCTGAACAGCATCCCGTACGGGTTCGCGTCCCTCGCGATGGTCCTCTGGGGCCGGCACAGCGACCGGACCGCCGAGCGGCGCTGGCACCTCGCGCTCTCGTTCCTGATCCTCGCGCTGGGGCTCGCGGGCGGCACGGTCCTCTCGGGGCTCGGCCCGGTCGTGGCGGCGCTGACGATCGCCGCCATGGGCGTCTACATGCTCAAGGGCCCGTTCTGGGCGCTCGCGACCGAGCAGATGCCGCCCGCCACGGCGGCGGCGAGCATCGCGGCCATCAACGCGGTCGGCAATCTCGGCGGCTTCCTCGGGCCCTACCTGATCGGCGCGATCAAGGACGGGACCGGCAGCTTCACCTTGAGCCTTCTGCCCCTGGTGATCTTCGCCCTGCTCTCGGCCGCCCTGTCGCTGGTGCCGGGCCGCGCCCCGCGTCCGGACCAGGGCACGCCGCGGCCGTCGACCGTCTGAGCCCGGCCGGGCGGCGAACCGAGGCCGGGACCGGCCGGTTGGCTCCGGTACAGCCGTCGCCCGGCGCGGGGCCGATCCGGACCGGATCGGGGCCCGCGGGCCGGGCGCGGCGATGAGCGGGAGCCGGACCCATGAAGCTCGACGACGCCTTGCGGGACGCCATCCTGGCGGAGCTGACGCGCCAGGCCGAGGCGGAGGATCCCGCGCCGCAGGTCGACCTGTCGGAGCCGGGCTACGCGCGGATCTCGGGGCGGATCGACCTCGAGGCCCTGCTGATGGTGATCGCCGGCGCGGTCGCCGGCGGGCCGTGACCGAGTCGCCGCCGGGAGATCGCCGTGCCCCAGCTCAACGCCATCTTGGAGACGGCGCTGTACGTCGCGGACCTCGACCGCGCCGAGGCCTTCTACCGCGACACGATGGGATTGCGCTGCCTCTTCACCGACTTCCGCATGCGCGCCTTCGACGTCGGCGGCCGCGGCGTCCTCCTGCTCTTCCCGGAAGGCGGGTCCCTGCAGCCGATCGAGACGCCGGGCGGTCTCATCCCGCCCCATGACGGCCGCGGCCCGGCCCATATCGCGTTCTCGATCGACGCGGACGCCCTCGCGTCCTGGGAGGATCATCTCGCGGCCGCCGGCGTGGCCGTCGAGGGCCGTACCCGCTGGCCGCGGGGCGGCGTCAGCGTCTACTTCCGCGACCCGGACGGGCACCTGCTCGAGCTGGCCACTCCCGGCCTCTGGAAGGGCTACTGAGGCGGCGCCGGGCCGCGATCCGGCCGCCCGAACGGCGACGGGGCCGCCTCCTCTCGGAAGCGGCCCCGCGCGTGTTCGGTCCGGCGCGACGGTCGCGATGCGACCGTCGCGGTGTGGTCTCAGTACGAGCCGAACTTGTAGTTCAGGCCGGCGCGGACGACGGCGAACTCGTCGGAGCGGCGGCCGATGCCGCTGTAGACGACCGGGAAGTTGTTGGCGGCGTTGATGACGAACGCGCCCTGGTTGCGGGTGTTGCGGTCGAGGTTCACGTACAGGCCTTCGACCTTCAGCGTCACGGCCGAGGAGCGGAAGAAGTTCAGGAACGAGTCGGTCGGGAGCGCGTACTCGATGCCGCCGCCGACGGCCCAGCCGGTGCGGAAGCTGTCGTTGCCGGCGTAGCCGCCGAAGGAGCGGTCGGCGCTGCCCGAGCCGTAGGCGAAGCCGCCGGTGCCGTACACGAGGGTGCGGTCGAAGGCGTAGCCGAGGCGGCCGCGCACGGTGCCGAAGAAGTCGAGGCTGGAGAGGCCGCGCGGGTCGGTGAGGTAGTAGCCGGGGGCGACGGCGCCGGAGACGAAGGCGTTGTTCCGGTTACGGCCGAAGTCGAGGTACTGGGCGTCGGCCTCGACGCCGATCACGACGCCGGAGCCCGGGGTCAGCTGCCAGTTGTAGCCGATCTGGCCACCGCCGGAGAAGCCGTCCTGGCTGCGGTTGCGGAAGGAGGCGACGGTGCCGGGGGCGGCGTAGGGGAAGGGCACCGCGAAGGTGTTGCCGGTGTTGCGGTCGCTGGCGTCGAAGGCGTAGCCGGCGTTGATACCGAAGTAGGCGCCCGTCCAGGTGAAGACCGGGACGGGGGTGAACACCGGCGGCGGGGCGGCGCGGCGCGGCAGGTCGGCGGCCGAGGCGGCGCCGGTCAGGGCCGTGAAGGCGGCCAGCGAGGCCAGGAGCTTGGTCATGTCGGTTCCCCGAATGTGTGATCTGGCGGCGTAGCTACCGATCACCGGGGGAAATGGCTGTAGTTTTGAGGTCACACCGCCTGTCGAAGGCCCGAGATGGCGGAGTAAATCGTCCGTCAAGACGCGTTCGAGCGGGGAAATACAGCGCGCTTTACGCGGGCGAGCGCGATAACAACGCGGCGGCCTTTTGGTTGCATCGAGATCTACGGTCGACGCCGGCTGTGACAAGCGTGCCACACCCGGCGCCGGGGGACCGCTGGAGGGTCCACGGCCATCCCGATCGATCCCGCCGCCGATCCGCGCAACCCGGCAAGGTTCCGGCAATCTCCGACCGCCGCGAGAGCGGATCTCGGCGCGCGGAACCGGGCCACGCCTCCGGCTGCCCGCAATCTCCGAGTCCCGATCCGGAGTTATGACTCCTGTTACCACCGGGAAAATAGATGGACTCGACAGTCGTCTTGACCGACCGCGCGAGGGGAACCGGGGCGCCATGCATGTGAGAGTTCGCCTCGACGGCGCGAACCCGCGGCGCTGGCACGTCGCGCTGCTGAACCGGCTCTCCGGCCTGCCCGGTCTCGCGGCCGTGAGCGTCGACGCCGCGCCCGGTCCGGACGGTTGGCCGGCGCAGGCCGACCTGCTGTTCCGGCTGGAGGCGCTGATCTTCCGGCTGGCGCCGAACGGGTCGCGGCCGGTGCCGCCGGCGGATCTCGCGGCCTGGAGCCGGCCCGCGAGCCCGGACCTCGTGCTCGACCTGTGCGGCGACGCGGTCGCGCCCTGCCCGGTCTGGCGCGTGGCCTACGACGGCGGCCTCGGCGAGACCGGCCTGCTCGCCAGCCTGCTCGCGGGCCGCGTCCCGCAGCTCGAGCTCCTCGAAGGCGGCACCGCCGTCGCCGCGGGCCGCCTCGGCTCGGACTACCGGGGTTCCATCGCCCTCTCGTTCGAGGACGCCCTGACGCGCACGGCGACGATCGTCGCCGCCGCGCTGCGGGACCGGTTGGCCGGCCGGCCCGGCGCGGCGACGCCCG
>Ga0208493_10192_pt1 | contig 8421 bp, 7 predicted proteins | sample AntDryMetagUQ493_FD_188088 | JGI IMG/M metagenome (GOLD analysis project Ga0208493, IMG submission 188088) | Polar desert microbial communities from Antarctic Dry Valleys - UQ493 (SPAdes) | ecosystem: Environmental > Terrestrial > Soil > Desert | place: Antarctic Dry Valleys | collected 2008-12-31 | reverse complement strand
GAAGTGGCACTACGACAACGAGTGGCTCGGCCGCCTCGCCGAGACCGGCCTGCGCCGCGCCCACCTCGTCGAGGCGACGGCGCCGGTCACGCTGCAGGACGCGATCCTGGTCCGCCCGTGGCTCGCCAACGTCCTCCAGCTCGGCGGCCCCAGCATATCCCTCGCGCGCCACGGCTTCGTCCTGCCGCTGGTGTGCCGCCTCGTGCATCCGGGCTCCGGGAGCTCGGATGTCGGCCAGGGCGGGACGTCGCGAGCCGAGAGCGAGGCCGAGTACCGGCGGCTGGTCGACCGCTTCGGCCGCATCCCCTGGTGAGATCGCGCCGCGCGGCGGACGCTCGGCGGACCGGCGCCTCTCGCGACCGACGCGGAGGCCGGTTCAGCCGGGGATCACCCCTCGGGACGCTGACGCGGGGCCGGTCACGCAGGCGCCGATCAGCCGCCGCACGAAGCCCGCGCAGGCCTCGAGTTCGTCCCGGGTGACGTACTCGTCCGCCCTGTGGGCGCGCGCGATCGAGCCCGGCCCGATCACCACGGCCGGCACGCCGCCGAGCCGCTCGAACAGCCCGCCCTCCGTGCCGTACGAGACCTTGGCGTGGCCGTTGCGGCCCGCGAGGCGCTTGGCCAGGGTCACGATCTCCGCCTCCGGATCGGTGTCGAGGCCCGGATAGTCGATCAGCGGCTCGACCGCGACGCCGCAGGCCGGATCGCCGGCCCGCATCAGCGGCGCCAGCGTCCCGGTGGCGTAGGCGATCGCGGACGCCGCCAGCGCGGCGGCATCGTCCGCGCCGATCGCCCGGTACTCGAACTCGACGCTGCAGGTGTCGGGCACGATGTTGAGCGCCGATCCGCCCCGGACCACGCTCGACAGGCCGGTGGTGTGGGGCACGTCGTAGAGCGGGTCGCGGGCCCCGTCCCGGGCGATGGCCTCCGCGGACAGGCGGACATGCTCGATGAAGCGGGCGGCGTACTCGACCGCGTTGACCCCCTGGGGCGCCAGGGCCGAGTGGCTGGCCTTGCCGCGGAAGGTGAGGCGGGCGGCCGCCTTGCCCTTGTGGCCGACCACCACGTCCATCCCGGTCGGCTCGCCCACGAAGCAGCCGAGCGGCCGCGGCACGCGCTCGAGCATCCGGGCGATCAGCGGGCGCACGCCGAGGCACCCGATCTCCTCGTCGTACGAGATCGCGAGGTGGATCGGGGTGGCGAGCTCCGCCGCCACCATCTCGGGCAGGAGCGCGAGGCAGACCGCGAGGAACCCCTTCATGTCGGAGGTGCCGCGCCCGTAGAGCCGCCCGCCCTCCTCCCGCAGGGCGAACGGGTCCGACGACCAGGGCTGGCCGTCGGTCGGCACCACGTCGCTGTGGCCGGAGAGCACGTAGCCGGGGCGGGTCTCGAACGGTCCGACGCTGACCAGCAGCGCCGCCTTCCGGCCCAACGGATCCGGCACCCGCTCGACCGCGGCGCCGTGGCCGCGGCAATAGGCCTCCGCCCAGTCGATCAGCGGCAGGTTCGAGCGGGCGCTCACCGTGTCGAAGGCGACGAGCGCGGCGAGCAGTGCCGCCGGATCGGGCGTGCCGGGGCGCGGCGAGGCGGTCTGTGCGGGCTCTGTCATGGATCCCATGGCGTGGCGAGGTCGTGGCGAGGTCGTGGCGAGGTCGTGACCGGATCTTGGCCGGATCTTGGCCGGGTCGCGGCCGGCGTGCCGACCCGCGCGAATCGGTCTCGAGGGCGCGCGGAGTCCTAGAGGGTTTTCGGCGCTTCCGGGATCCCGGGCAATGCCCGGCCGGCGGCGCCCCGGAACCGGGGCGGCGCTCGGGCGTAGCCGCCGGTGAAGCCCGTCAGGTCGCCCGTCCCGGAGCCCCGACCATGCGTCCCGGTCCCGCCCCGATCCTCGCCGCCCTCCTGCCGACGCTCCTGCTGCCGACGCTCCTGCTGCTGGCCGCCCCGGCCGAGGCCCGCCGGCAGGCCGCTCCCCCGGCCGGGCGACCGCATCACCGCGCGGCCTCCGACACGGACCTGACCCTCGCCCGCATGGCGGCGCGCGACCGGCCCCTCTGGCGGGTCTGGCAGCGGCCCCGGCCCCTCGCCCGGATGCTCCCCCCGTCGGCGCGCGAGCGGGTCGCGGCGCCGCCGCTCACGGGCTGGGGCTACGGCGGCACCGTCCCGGATGCCGCGCCCGGCTTCTGAACCGCCTCGACCCGGACCCGGCCGCCTGCCATGGTGCGGGCGAAAGCAGCGGCCCGAGACGGACACGATGGTGCTGGAGTTCCGCCTGGACGACCCGACCCCCGCGGATCCGCGCCGCCGCTGGGACACCCTGGCGCAGGAGGCGCGGGACGCCTGCTACGACAACACCCGCGCGGTGGCCGACAGCGCGTCCCAGGTGGCCGCCCGGGACGCGGCCTCGGCCGCCTACCGGGCCGCGCATCCGGCCGGCCTCGACGTGCCCTACGGCCCCGGCGCCCGCAACGCCCTCGACCTCTACCCGGCGCGGGACGCGGCGGCGCCCTGCCTGGTCTTCGTCCACGGCGGCTACTGGCAGCGGGGCGCCCGGGAGCTGTTCGCCTGCTTCGCGCAGGGCCCGAACGCCGCCGGCTGGTCGGTGGCGATGGTGGGCTACACCCTGGCGCCGGAGGCGAGCCTCGCCCGGATCGTGGCGGAGATCGGCGCGGCCCTCGACTGGCTGGCCGCCCACGGGGCCGCGCGCGGGATCCGCGGTCCCCTGGTCCTGTCGGGCTGGTCGGCGGGCGGGCTGCTCACCGCGATGCAGCTCGGCCATCCGGCGGTGGCGGCGGGCCTGGCGATCTCCGGCGTCTACGACCTCGCGCCGATCCGACAGACCGCCCTGGACGCCAAGCTGGGCCTCACCGACGGCGAGGTCGAGACCTTGTCGCCCCTGCGCCTCCCGGCGGTGGCGAAGCCGCTCTGCATCGCCTACGGCTCCCGCGAATTGCCGGCGCTGATCCACGACGCCCGCAACCTGCACGCCCTGCGGGCGGCGGCCCATGCCCCGGGATCCCTGCTCCCGGTCCCGGAGGCCGATCACTTCTCGGTGCTCGACGCCCTGCGCCGGCCCGGCGGGATCCTGGTCCGGGCGGCCCACGCCCTGCTCGAGGGCTGAGGCCCCGGCCGGGATCCCGCACCGGACCCGTGCCGACGCGGGGGGACGACCGCGTGCAGATTTGCAACTCCCGATAGAAATTCCGCATCGACGAGGCCGGTTTCCGTCTTGCTGAGGCTTGCCGCCCGTGCTGAGACGGGCTCGCGGGCACGATCTCCCCCTACCGGGAGCCGGCCGATCCCAGGGAGATCGGATGCAAGCGGTCGCGCGATCGGAACCCCCTGCGGCGGCGCCCTGCGCCGGCCCCGCGGACCGGGCCAGCCACCGCGGCGGACGGCGCGGCGGATGGCGCGCGCCGCGGCTGCGCGTCGTGCTGGCCCTGGGTTTCGGCACGCTCGGCTTCCTGACGACCCTGGCGCTCGCCGCCCTGGCGAGCCGGGAGGCGACCCGCCGGCTCGAGGCGGAGGTCGGCGGGCAGCTCGTCGAGATCGCCGGGCAGATGGCCCGGGGCCTCGATATCGGGATGTTCGAGCGCTGGCGCGACATCCAGATCGCCGCCGCCTCGGACAGTCTGCGCGATCCCGGAGCCGGAACGGCCGCCAAGCGCGCCGTGATGGAGCGGCTCCAGGCGACCTACCCGGCCTACTCGATCATCGGGCTGATCGACTCCGACGGGCGCGTCTCCGTCACCAGCACCGGCGCCCTGGAGGGCGCGGACGTCTCCGGTCGCGACTACTTCCGCGGCGGCCGCGCGGGCCCCTACGTGGGCGACGTGCACCCGGCCAAGCTCCTCGAGGCGCTGATGCCCCCGGACGAGGCCGCCGCGCGCGCGGCGGCGCGCGAGCCCCTGCGGCTCCTCGACGTCGCGGCCCCGGTCCGGGCGCCGGACGGCCGCGTCCTCGGGGTGCTGGCCGCGCATCTCGACTGGGCCTGGGCGCGCGACATGGCCCGCGTCCTCGAAGGCGCCCTCCGGGGCCACCGCCAGGGTGCCGAGATCCTGATCCTGTCCCGCGACGGCACCGTGCTCCTCGGTCCGCCCGCCCTGCAGGGCGCCCCCCTGCCCCGGTCGGTCCTGGCGGGCGGACGGCCCCTCGATCCGGAGGGCACGAGCCGGGTCGGCCCCTGGCCGGACGGCACCGCGTATCTCAGCGCCCGCGCGTCCACGGCCGGCCACCGCGACTATCCGGGCCTCGGCTGGCAGGTGGTGGTCCGGCAGGTGGCCGACCGGGCCCTGACCTCGGTGGCGGCCCTGCGCGGGAGCATCCTGGCGGCGGGCAGCGCGGTGGCCCTCGCGGCGGCGCTGCTCGCGTGGCTGCTGGCCGGCCTGATCGCCCGCCCCCTGCTGGATCTGGCGGCCGCTGCCGAGACCCTGGGCCGCGACCAGCCCCTGCCGCCGCTGCCCCGCTCCTTCGTGCGCGAGGGCGCGACGATCGCCGCCGCCCTGGCGGCGGCGGCGGACGAACGGGCCCGGCGCGCGGAGACCCACCGGCTGCTGATCGACGAACTCAATCACCGGGTGAAGAATACCCTCGCCACCGTGCAGGCGATGGCGGCGCAGAGCCTGAAGAATCTCGGCGCCGGCGCGGCGGCAGGGCGCGACGCCTTCGAGGCGCGGCTCCTCGCCCTGTCGCGCGCCCACGATATCCTGACCCGCGAGAGCTGGGCGAGCGCGGATCTGCGCGGCATCGCCGCCCAGGCGGTGCGGCCCTTCCTGGGTCCGGAACCCGCGGGCGGCGATCCGTCGAACCGGGATTCTTCCGGTCGGGAGACTTCGGACCGGGAGACTTCGGACCGGGACGCTCTGGGCGCGAACACCCCGCGCATCACCCTGGACGGCCCCGACCTGCGGCTGCCGCCCGAGGGAGCGCTCGCGCTCACGATGATCCTGCACGAATTGTGCACCAACGCGGTCAAGCACGGCGCCCTGTCGGTTCCGGCCGGGCGGGCCGCGCTGGCCTGGACGGTGGAGGCCGGTCCGGACACCGAGACCCTGCGGCTGACCTGGCGCGAGCGCGGCGGCCCGCCGGTCGTCTCCCCCTCGCGGAAGGGGTTCGGCACCCGCCTGCTCGAGCGGGGCTTCGCCGGGGGCAGGACCGCCAGCCTCACCTACGAGGCCGGCGGCCTCGTCTACGTGGCGGCCAATCCCCTGCCCGCCGCCGGCCGCGCGCCCGCACGGTCCGCGCCGCGTCCGAACGCCGGGCGGGCCTGATCCCGCCCCGACCCGGGCGACCGTCGTCCCCGCCTCGACCCGACATCGCGCGCCCCTCTGCGGCGGGGCGGCCGCGCAGCCCTGCGCGCCGGCGGGACAGGCTCCGCGCCGGCGAGGCCGGATTCTCCTTTAATCCCGGCCATGATTTCACGGCGCAACGAAGACGTGTGCGAGCGCACACGATAGTACATCTGCCGAGGATTAAAGTGTTCATCGATATAATGTGCCGATGCGCACACGCTATTCCGGAAATTTAGACTAGGTTCGACTTAGCGGCAGGGATGCGGTGTCCCGCGCCACAGGTTGAACAGCGAGGAAACGCCATGACCCAGTCCCGACCTCTCCCGGCTCGCGGCCGCACGGCCGGTCCCGCCTTCGGCCTCGCCCTGGGCCTCCTGACCGGAATCCTCGGCGCCCCCCTGGCGGCGCAGGCGGGCGAAGGCGGCGGTGGGAGCCGCCAGGCCGCCGGCGGCGGCCACATGAGCTCCTACATCAGCGACCCCCACCACGACCCGCGCTCGCTGCACTCGCAGCGTTCCGGGTCCGGGCAGCTCCTCGGGGCGCCGATGGTTCACGACAGGGCCGGGGCCAGCGTGGCGCGTGGCCAGGTCGTCGACCCGCACTGGGCCTCCGGAACCGCGGAGCGCCGCCGGGTCCGTCGCTGAGACTTCGGACGCCGAGACTTCGCACGCCGAGACTTCGGACGCGACACCCCGACACCGAGACTCACCGCCCGGCCCCTCCGGCCGGGCGGTCCCGACCCGACCGAACACCGCTCCGCGCTCCCGCGCAGCGCCGCCGTCCGGCAGGCGCGCTCCGGCGCATCGCCCTTCCCCGTTCCGCCTTCCGGCTCTCCCAGCTTCAGGGACCCTTCATGAACAACATCATCCAGGGCATCGCCAGCTTCCAGGGCAGCGTCTTTCCCGGCCAGCGGCAGATGTACCAGCAGCTGGTGCGCGACGGGCAGCACCCGAGCGCGCTGATCATCGCCTGCGCGGATTCCCGGGTCTCGCCCGAGCACATCACCCAGGCGGGGCCCGGGGACCTGTTCGTCTGCCGCAACGCCGGCAACATCGTGCCCCCGGCCTCCGACGTGGTCGGCGGCGTCTCCTCGGCGATCGAGTACGCCGTGGTGGCCCTCGGCGTGCGCGACATCGTGGTCTGCGGCCACTCGGATTGCGGCGCCATGAAGGGGCTGATGAACCGGGACCTGCTCAAGCGGATGCCCAGCGTCGCCGCCTGGCTGCGCCACGCCGAGGCCGCCGAGCGGATCGTCTGCGAGGCCTATCCCGAGGGGATGGACGCGCAGGCCCGCCACCACGCCCTGGCCCTGGAGAACGTGGTGGTCCAGCTCGCCAACCTGCGCACCCATCCGAGCGTCGCCGCCGCCCTGGCCAAGGGTTCCCTGCGGCTGCACGGCTGGTTCTTCGAGATCGAGACCGGGGCCCTCCTGGCCTATGACGGCGCGAGCGGGCGCTTCCGGCCGATCGCCGGGGCCGACATGCCCGTGGCGCAGGATTCCTCCGCCAGCAGCCGCCTGCAGGCGGCCTGATCATGCGCCCCCCCGGCCGCCTGACCACGACCCTGCAGAGCGCCCTCGCCCCGGGCGGCGCCGTCCGGGCGAGCCTCGCCCGGGACCTGCCCGCCTCCGTGGTGGTCTTCCTGGTGGCGCTGCCCCTGTGCATGGGCATCGCCATCGCGTCCGGCGTGCCGCCGGAGCGCGGCCTCATCACCGGCATCGTGGTCGGCCTCCTCGCCGGCTCGCCGCTCCAGGTCAGCGGGCCCGCCGCCGGGCTCGCCGTGATCGTCTACGGGTTCGTGCAGGCGCACGGTCTCGACGCCCTGGGCCCCGTCCTGGTGGTGGCGGGCCTCGTCCAGCTCGCCGCCGGCGCCCTGCGGGTCGGCGGCTGGTTCCGGGCGATCTCGCCGGCCGTGGTGCACGGCATGCTGGCCGGCATCGGGATCCTGATCGTGCTGGCCCAGATCCACGTCCTGACCGACGCCCTCCCCCGGGCGAGCGGCCTCGACAATCTCGTGGCGATCCCGGCCGCGTTCTTCAACTTCGTCACCGGCACGGGCGACCGCACCGGGGCCGTGATCGTCGGCGGGATCACCATCGCGGCGATGATCGCCTGGGAGCGGCTGCGCCCGGCGCGGCTCCGGCTCCTGCCCGGGGCGCTCGTCGGCGTGCTGGCGGGCAGCCTCGTGGCGGGGCTCGGGGATTTCGCCGTCAAGCGCGTGGCGGTGCCGGAGGCGCTGTTCTCCGGCCTCGCCCTGCCGGCCGCCGAGTCCTGGGCGCGCCTCGCCGAGGCCGAGATCCTGATCATGGCCCTGGTGATCGCGGTGATCGCCAGCGCCGAGAGCCTGCTCTCGGCGGCCGCCGTCGACCGGATGCACGACGGCCCCCGCACCCAGTTCGACCGGGAACTCGGCGCGCAGGGCATCGGCAACCTGATCTGCGGGCTCGTCGGCGCGCTGCCGATGACCGGGGTGATCGTGCGCTCCTCGGCCAACGTCCAGGCGGGCGCCGTGAGCCGCGCCGCCACGGTGATGCACGGGACCTGGATCCTGGCCTTCCTGCTCGCGCTGCCCTGGCTGCTGGCCCTGGTGCCGACCGCGAGCCTCGCCGGCATCCTGGTGGTCACCGGCTGGCGTCTGGCGAGCCCGGCCCACGCCCTGCACCTGCAGGCCCGCTACGGCTGGCTGACCGCGGCGATCTGGCTCGCCACGATGGCCACCGTGGTGGCGGTGGACCTGCTCACCGGGGTGCTGACCGGCCTCGCCCTGAGCCTGCTCCAGGCCCTGCCGAGCCTGCGCAAGGGACGGCTCCGGATCGAGCACGCGGCGGCCCCCGAAGTGCCGGGCGTGCCGGAGCTGCGCCTGTCGGGGGCGGCCACCTTCCTGCAGCTGCCGAGCCTCACGGCGGCCCTGGAGCGCACCCCGGCGGGCGGCGAGGTCCGCCTCGCCACCGACAACCTCGCGGCCATCGACCACACCTGCCTGGAGATGATCGGCGACTGGGCGAGCCGGCGCAGCGCCGGCGGCAGCCGGATCGCGGTGGTCGGCGGCTCGGGCGTCCCGCACGACCGGCTCGCCGCCGCGGTGGCGGCCCCGGCCCACTGAAGGGCCCCGCGCCCTCTGCCGGCGGCCGTCC
>Ga0208493_10173_pt1 | contig 11910 bp, 9 predicted proteins | sample AntDryMetagUQ493_FD_188088 | JGI IMG/M metagenome (GOLD analysis project Ga0208493, IMG submission 188088) | Polar desert microbial communities from Antarctic Dry Valleys - UQ493 (SPAdes) | ecosystem: Environmental > Terrestrial > Soil > Desert | place: Antarctic Dry Valleys | collected 2008-12-31 | reverse complement strand
ATCTGGCGCAGATCGTGGCTCGCCTGTGCCAGGAAGCGCGACTTGGACATGCTCGCCTCCTGCTCGCGCTCGTAGGCGCCGCGCAGGCGCTCCAGCAGGCTGTAGATGTAGGTCGGCACGAGGACGGTGATGGCCGTCAGCGTCAGGACGAGGAACGGGTTCGCGCGCCAGTACGCGTTGCAGTACGTGGTGATCGCGAGCGAGACCAGGGCCGCGGCCGTGGACGCCTTCAGGGCGGTCACCCCGTAGCGCAGGCCGTTGCCGACGATCAGCCGGATCACGATGGCGTAGAGCGGCAGGAACGGCGCGCCGCCCACCGCCATCGTGTAGGTCATCCCGCCGAGGTCGAGGACGAAGGTGACGACGCGGCGCGGCGTGTTGCTGCCGGGATTCCGGGTGATCCAGCCGTACAGCGCCACGGCGAAGACCCAGTGGCACGTCACGAGGTAGGCGACGAACCGGGCCTCCGGCGGGGCGATCCCGCCGTAGATCTGGGGCAGGAGGTACAGGCAGGCGAGGCCGATGACGACGGCCCGGATGAGCGCCTGCGCCTTCTCGTTGTCGTACGCCTCGTCCCGCCGGCGCCGCGACCCGAACATCGGCGGCTCAGGCCCGGCCGGCGGCGCGCCGCCCGGCGGTGCCGCCGATCGCCCGCCTCGCCGGGACGGTCCCCGCGGCGTCCGCCCCGGATCCCGCCCCGGATCCCGCCCCGGATCCCGCCGTGCCGCTCCCGGTCTCCTGCTGTCGCTTCATCGTGCAGTTGCCCTGCCGCGTCGCCGCCCGGGATCCGGGCGACGGCGCGCCGCCGTCGCCGGCCGTGGACAGATCTCACAAGTCTACCTGACGGTAATCGATACTACCAGACACGACGAGAGAGCGCGATACGGCGGCGATGACGAGTCTTCCGTGCGTGCGACCCTTATTCAGTCTTCGCCACAATCCTCGCTGTGCTGCCACGGGACACGCAAGAGGAAAATATGCGGCCCGATATTTTTTACTGCACCGCAGGACTGATCTCGTCGACCGGCCGCGCGCGCGCGGGCGCCGTCAGCGGTAGGCACCGGCAGCCGGATCGAAGCGATGGACCCGGGCATCCCGGTCCGTGGCCGGTCGGAGCGTCCCGTCCGCGCCCAGCACGGTGCCGCTCAGCGTGACCCGGACCGGGGGCCACGCGGCGGGATCGCGCGGATCCTCCGGCAGGATCTCCAGCCGCCCCGTGCTCGACCCGAGCCGGCAGGGATTCTCCGCGCAGCCGGCCGTCTCGTCGGCGCCCGCCGCGACCTCGCCGGCCAGGGCCCAGCGCGCCGGCGCGTCGCGGAACTGCAGGAGGAGGAACGAGAAGCCCTGCGATCCGGCCGTCCCGTAGACGGTGAGGCGCAGGCCCATCAGGAGGCGGCCCCGGCTCAGCGGCCTGAACACCGCGCCGAACCGCTCGTCGACCTCCGGGGCGCCGCCGTTGCGGTTCCCGGTCCCGATCCGGCCGGACAGGACCTGCACGCCTTCGAGGCGCCAGCGCATGTCCTTGAGGGCGTAGGTGGCGGCCGCGACGCTCCGCCGGTCCGGTGCGGCGGCATCCTCGCCCGGGGCCGGCATCGTGACGAAGCCGGTGAACCAGCTCCCGGTCTCGGTGGAGAACATCGCGGCGGTCCAGAATTCCGCCGTGCGGCCGTCCCTCATCCGGCAGGTCCCGGCCTCCCTGTCGGCGGGCCGCCCGCAGATCGCCGCCAGCACCGCTCCGCGCGGCAGCATGGCGAGGTCGGGATCGGCCGCGGCGGGCACGGCAGCCAGCCCGGCAGCGAGGCCGGGCAGCACCGCCAGGGCCGGACCCGTCAGAAACCGCCCGCGGGCCGCGCGCCCGTGTTCCCGTCCCGCCCATCGCATGCGCCGGGCTCTGCCACGGAGCCCGGCACCGGGCCATTCGGACAGGTGTACGATCGGCCCCGCCGCACGGTGTCCCCCTCAATCCCCGACGCCGGCCGTGGCGGCCTTCGCGGCCGCCGCGGACCGGGAGGTGACGTCGAGGGCGCGCAGGAGCGCCGAGACGTGGATGCGGACGGTGAAGGGGGAGATCTCCAGCTCCCGGGCGATCTCCTTGTTGGTGCGCCCCAGGGCGACGAGGCGCAGCACGTCGCGCTGGCGCTGCGTCAGGGGCGGGAGCGGGCCGCGGGGCGCAGCGAGACCCGAGACCGGGCTGCGCCGGATCACGAACGCGCCGTCGCGGATCGCCGCGATCGCCTGAGCGATCTCCGCCGCGGGCAGCGCCTTGCCGATGAAGCCGTCGGCGCCCTCGGCCATGACGGTCCGGATCAGGCCCTCGTCCTCGATCATCGACACGACGATGATCGAGGCCCGCTCGAACTCGACGCGCAGCGCGCGAATGGAGTGGTGGGGATCGAGGCCGGGGAACAGGAGGTCCAGGAAGAACGCCCGCGGGGGCGCCCCGGCACGGGCCATCGCCAGGACCTGCTCCATCGTGGCGGCCTCCCGGACCAGGGCCTGCGGGTAGAGCCGTTCCGCGACGCGCCGCATGCCCTCGCGGAACAGCGGGTGATCGTCGGCGACGATGAGGGTCTCTGGCGCGGAGCCGTTCATGCCACTCCCGATCGCAGCACCGGAATCTTTCCCATGACGTCGCGGCGCTGAGCCATGCCGAGAGAAATCCAGGCCGTGTCAAGCCTGCGACGATAGGTCATATACACTAGTAGACCGGTTTTTTCCGCCTGCCTAGAAGTCGACCCGTCATGGTGACAGGCAACGGCCCACGAATTTTTTCGAATCTTTCCAAAGATAGCGAGGCTGCTTGCCATGTCGTGCGCGCCGACGCGACGCACGAATTACGTCGCTCCATGGTCGGGGGCCCGCTGGATGTCGGAAGTCGAACATCAGAATGCTGAGCGGCAGGCTCAGGATAGGCTTTCCGAGCCCCGCGCGGCCCCGAGCGCCCCGCCCGCCGCCAAGCCGGGCCTGTCGCCGAGCCTCATCGCAATCGTGGGCGGCTTGGTGGCGGCGGGCGCCGTCGCGGGCGTGCTGCTCTCGGGCAGCGGGGAGACGGCCGGGACGGCCGCGCGGCCGGCCCTGACGCTGGTCAAGGCGGCCGAGATCGACAAGGCCGCCGAGACCCTGCCCTTCGACGAGAAGGACAAGATCGTCGCGGAGGCCAAGGCCTGCCGGGCCCCCCTGGGCCAGATGCGCCTGTCGAAGATGGCGGCCGATGCCGGCGGCGTGGTGCGCATCCGGGCCGGGAACTACCTGTCCCCGGCCTTCAACATCGCCGACGGGCCGATCAACATCGCGGTCCCGTTCCCCGCGCCCTACGAGACCGGCAAGGGCGAGATCACCGTCGAGGGCGCCGCCAAGGACGTCTTCGTCGAGCTGACGCCGGGCCTGAAGGTCGACACGACCGGCGGCGTCCAGCGGATCCCCGTGATCTGGAATACCAGCAAGCCCTGCGGAGGCTGACGGATGTCGAAATCCGCCATCCTCCCCTTCGCCGCCTCCGGGCTGGTGGTCGCGGTCCTCACCCCGCTCCTGCTGAGCACCGATTACGGCCCGGTCGCCTGGTGGAACGCCGCCGGGCCGGAGCTGCGCTGGAAGGCGGCGATCGGGATCGCCGTCGCCCTGCTGGCGGCTCTGGGCCTCGCCGCGACCGCGACGGCCGCGCGGAAGGCGGAGGCCGGCCTCGGGCAGCCGGCCGGCGGCCTGCTGGCCCTGCCGCGCCTGATCGTGGCGCCGCGCCGGGTCGTGGAGGCCCGGTCCCCCGAGGCCGTGATCGCGAATCTCGAGGCCATGGTCGGGCTCGCGCCGGTCAAGCGCGAGGTCAACGCCCTGATCGCGCGGCTGGAGCTGGAGCAGCGGCGGCGCGCCGAGGGCCTGCCGGTGGCGGCGATCAGCCAGCACATGGTGTTCACCGGGCCGCCCGGCGTCGGCAAGACCGAGGTGGCGCGGGCGATCGGCGAGATCTACCGGTCCCTCGAGGTGCTGCGCCGCGGGCATCTCGTGGAGGTCGACCGTGCGGCCCTGGTGGCGGGCTATGTCGGCCAGACCGCGGCCAGGACCCTCGAGAAGTGCCACGAGGCCCTCGACGGCATCCTGTTCATCGACGAGGCCTACGCGCTGGCTCCCGGCGGCGGGAGCGGCGGCGAGTTCGGCAAGGAGGCGATCGACACCCTCCTCAAGTTCATGGAGGACAACCGCGACCGGATCATCGTGATCGTCGCCGGCTACACCAACGACATGCGCCGGTTCATCGACACCAATCCCGGTCTCGCCGGCCGGTTCACCAAGACCGTCGCGTTCCCGCCCTACAGCCCGAAGGATCTCTGCGAGATCCTGAGGCGCATGGCGGCCCGGCAGCAGTTCACGCTCCCCGAGGGGTTCGAGGCGGCGCTGACCCCCTGGCTCGCGCAGCGGTCCCGCGCCGACGACTGGTCGAACGCCCGCGAGATGCGCACCCTCCTGGAGAAGGCCCGCGAGGCCCAGGCCGCCCGAGTCGCCCTGCAGGGCGGCGACCTGCGCCGCCTGGAGATCGTCGACCTGCTCCGCGCCACCGGCGAGGACGCCTGAGGGCGGCCCGAGGGGCCACGCGCGCCCAGCACCCAGGCCAGCACCCAGGCCATCACCAGGGCCAGCACCAAGGTTCACCACGTCCATGGAACGCCTCGACAAGCATCCGGTCGCGCTCTTCGCGGTCATCGTGCTGGGTGCCACCGGCCTGCTGGTCGCCCTGCGGCCGGACGTGCTCGGGTCGCTCGCCGCGACGCCGTCGGCGCTGCTGCGCAACAGCCTGATCCTCGGCGGCCTCGTCGGCGGCCTGCTCGCGGCGAGCTACATCCCGGCGCGGATCGAGGCGACGCGGCGCGCCCTGGACCGGGCCCGGGCGAGCCGCAAGATCCGCCCGATCCGCTTCGTCGACGACGGCGCGGCCGCGGAGAAGAAGGACCTCCTGGCCACCGCGCTCGCGACCCTCGACGGCATGGTCGGGCTCGACCCCGTGAAGCTGGAGGTGAAGGGCGTCATCGCCCGGATGCAGGTGGAGCAGCAGCGCCGCGCCCAGAACCTGCCGGTGGCGGCCATGAGCCAGCACATGGTGTTCACCGGCCCCCCCGGCGTCGGCAAGACCGAGGTGGCGCGGGTCCTCGGCAGCGTCTTCAAGGCGCTGAAAGTGCTGCGCAAGGGCCACCTCGTGGAGGTCGACCGGGCCGGCTTGGTGGCAGGCTACGCCGGCCAGACCGCGATCAAGACCCTGGAGCGCTGCAAGGAGGCCCTCGACGGCATCCTGTTCATCGACGAGGCCTACGCGCTGGCTCCCGGCGGCGGGAGCGGCGGCGAGTTCGGCAAGGAGGCGATCGACACCCTCCTCAAGTTCATGGAGGACAACCGCGACCGGATCATCGTGATCGTCGCCGGCTACACCAACGACATGCGCCGGTTCATCGACGCGAATCCCGGCCTCGCCAGCCGGTTCACCAAGACCGTCGAGTTCCCGCCCTACAGCCCGCCGGAGCTCGCCGAGATCCTGAAGCGCATGGCCGCGGGCCAGGGCTTCGTCATGCCGGAGGGGTTCGAGAAGGACCTCGCCGCCTATGTCGGGGCCCGGTCGAAGGCCGAGGACTGGGCCAACGCCCGCGAGATGCGCACGGTCCTGGAGAAGGCCCGCCAGGCGCAGGCGCTGCGCCTCGCCGCCAGCCCCGGCGGCGACATCAACCGGCTCGAACCCGCCGACATCGCCGCGGCCCTCGGCCGCCAGGCCGGCGGCGCGGTCGACATGGACGCGGCCCGGAAGGTCATGGCCCGCCTCGACGCGATGATCGGGCTCGCGCCGGTCAAGGAGCAGGTGAAGACCGTGGCGGCGCGGGTGCTGGTCGATGCCCGGCGCCGCGCCGAGGGCATCGAGGTCGGCGCGGTGAGCCAGCACATGGTGTTCACCGGGCCCCCCGGCGTCGGCAAGACCGAGGTGGCGCGCATCATGGGCGACATCTTCCGGACGCTCGGCGTCCTGCGGAAGGGGCACGTGGTCGAGGTCGACCGGGCCGGGCTGGTGGCGGGCTATGTCGGCCAGACCGCGGCCAAGACCCTGGAGCGCTGCCGCGAGGCCCTCGACGGCATCCTGTTCATCGACGAGGCCTACACGCTGGCCGAGGGCGGCGGGGGCGGCAGCGACTTCGGCAAGGAGGCGATCGACACCCTCCTGAAGTTCATGGAGGACAACCGCGACCGGATCATCGTGATCGTCGCCGGCTACACCGGCGACATGGCCCGGTTCATCGACACGAATCCCGGCCTCGCCGGCCGGTTCACCAAGACCGTCGAATTCCCGGCCTACGACCCGTACGACCTCGTCGAGATCCTACGCCTGATGGCGTCGCGGCAATCGTTCCGGCTGCCGCCGCGCTTCGAGACCCTGCTGATCCCGTGGGTCGAGCAGCGCGCGCAGCGGCACGACTGGGCGAACGCCCGCGAGATGCGCACGCTCCTGGAGCGCCTGCGCGAGGCCCAGGCGATGCGCCTCGCCAGCGATCCCCTGGGCGATTACGGCCAGTTCGAGCTCGTGGATGTCGAGCGGGCGCTCCGGCCCGCCGGGGACGCGGCGCGTCCGGCGGCGGGGGCGTAGCGGCATGGCGCGGCCCGACACGCCCCCGCCGCCCGGACCGGAGGGAAGCTCTCCCGAAGGCGACGGCGCGCGCCCCGCGGGGCCCGCGTCGCTGGCGGTGCTCCGCGGCCTCGCCGCGGAGGTCGTGCGCCGCACCACCGCGGTGGCGGCGGTCGTGGCCGCGGCCGATCGGGGCGAGAGCGCGGCGCTCGTGACCCTCGGCCACCTCTACAGCCCCTTCACCGCGGGATCCGGTGAACCCGCGCGCAATGCCCGGCTCGCCGCCGTGTATTTCGAGCGCGCGGGGGCCGCCGGCAACTGGGTGGCCGCCGGGATGGCGGCCGAACTCCACGACCGCGGCCCGGGCAATCTGGAGCGGGACCCGGCCCGGGCCGCGGCGCTGGTGATGCGCCAGTTGGAGACGGACCCGGACAGCGGCTGCCTCGTCACGGATCCCGGGATCGGCGCGGTCTGGAGCCCGGATTTCTGGGCGGCACTTCAGACCGCGCTGGCCGCGCGCGGTCTCTACACGGGTCCGATCGAGCCGCGCAGCAACGACGCGACCCGCGCGGCGGTCCGGCACTTGGTGGACACCGCGGGGACGGCCCGGGAGCCGTCGCGGCCATGAGCGTCGCGCGCGGGGACTGGCTGCGCGCGCACGCGGCCCTCTGGTACGACGATCGCCGCTACCGGCTGGCCTGGCTCGCCCTGCCGCAGGCCGTGACCTGCGCGGTCGCGGGCCTGTGCATGGCGCTGGCCGCGCAGGGCGTCTGGGGGCAGCCGGCCACCGCCTCGAAGGCGCGGCTCGCCGAGCTGAGCGCCCTGCGCGACCGGGCCGGCAAGGACGGCGACCGCGCGGCGTTCGACGCGCTGACCGCCGCGGCCACCCGGGGCCAGATCGACGCCGCGACCAAGCTCGGGACGCTCTACGACCCGCTGACCGCCGCCTACTTCCCCAACAAGCCCGCGCCGAACGATTTCGCCCGGGCGACCGCCCTCTACGGACCGGGCGCCGCGATCGGCGACCTCCTGGCGGTCGCGCGCCTCGCGGACGTGCTGCTCGATCCGACCAACCCGAACCGCGACCTCCGGCGCGGCTGCCGCCTCGCCCAGACCTGGATCGACGCCCCCGAGACTCTCGAGCGCACGATCACCGGCGAGGAGCGGCTGACCGTCAAGCTCGCCACCTGCTACGTCGAGCCCGAGAGCGGCCTGCCGCAGGACCCGGTGCGGGCCGGGGGGCTGGTGACCGCGGTGCTGTGGCGCCGGCACCGGCCGACGATGGACGCCTTCATCAACGATCTCGGTCGGCAGAACCCCGCCCTGGTGTCGGGCATCCAGCGGCATCTGGCCGAGCAGCGCCGCTACATCGGTCCGGTGGACGGGCGCCCCAATCCCGGGATCATCACGGCCCTTCAGGTGGAGGCGGGGATCACCGCCACGGTCGCGACCCCGCGGCCCGAGCCGCGGCGGATGGCGCCCAAGGGCCCGGACCCGGAGGTGATGGCCCTCCAGGCCGCCGCCCGGGACGGCGACCGGCGGAAGCTGGCCGAGCTGAAGAGCCGGGCCGATGCCGGGGACGCGGATGCGCTCACCGCCTACGCGCGCCTGTTCAACCCGGTGATGAACAAGGGCGACGTCTTCGCGCCGGACGCGCAGGTCGCCGTCGCCGCCTACGAGCGCGCCGCGGCCGCCGGCAACGGCATGGCGGCGGGCGAGGCCGCGGTGCTGTACGATTCCGGCTACGGCAACGTCGCCAAGGATCCCCGGAAGGCCGCCGCCCTCGCCCTGCGGGGCGTCGACCTCAAGGACGACCAGATCACCTTCTGGCTGCTGTTCCCGGAGGCGGGCAACTGGAGCGACGGGTTCTGGGGCGCGATCCAGGCCGCGCTGACCGCCCGCGGCTTCTACACGCTCCCGGTCGAGAACAAGCGCAATGCCGCGGTCATCACGGCCCTGCGCGCCTACATGAAAGCCAAGTCATGAGCGGCGTCACGATCGGGACCGACCGGATCCGGGCGCACGCGACGCTCTGGTACGCGGACGCGCGCTACCGCCTCGCCTGGCTGGTCCTGCCCCAGGCCGCGGTCGCGCTCCTGGCCGGCCTCGCCCTGGCGCTGCTGAGGCCCGCGGGCGAGTGGGGCAGGCCCGCCGACAGCAAGGAGAACGAGAAGCTCTATCTCGACCTGCTCGACAGGGCCGGCAAGGACGGCGACCGGGCCGCCTTCGAGAAGCTGCGTTCGGCCGCCGAGGCCGGCGACGTCAGCGCCCGGTCGTTCATGGGCGCCCTCTACAATCCCGAATGGGCCGCGGTCTACGCCAAGAACCCGGTGAAGCCCGACGCCGCCAAGGCGCTGACCTACTACCGGAAGCCCGCCGACCTCGGCTTCCCCGGGGCTCAGCGCGGCATGACCGAGCTCCTGCTCAACCCGGCCCGCGGCCAGCACGATCTCGAGCGGGGCTGCCGCTACGGGCTGGCCTTCCAGGCGAACCCGGTCGCGGCCCGGAACAACTACCTCGATTCCTGGTCGACGCTCTACTGGATCGCCGGCTGCTACACCGATGCCGGGAGCGGCGTCCCGCGGGATCCGCAGAAGGCCGCCGACCTCTACATGGACACGGTGGCGGCCAAGCTGCCGCTCGCCATCAACACGTTCACGGACGAGCTCGGCCGCCAGCCCCCCGACCTCGTGGCGGCGATCCAGCGCAACCTCGCCAAGCGCGGCTTCTACACGGGGCCGGCCGACGGGACGGCGACGCCGCAGACGCGCGCGGCCGTGCAGGCCCTGGCCGGCCGGGGTGCCGGCCCGCAGGGCAATCCGGGGGCGGGCAACCCCGGAGCCGGCAACCCCGGGGCCGGCAACCCCGGGGCCGCAAAGCCCGCCGGCGCGCCGCCTCCGGCGCCGCCCGCGGCGACGCCGAGCGTCGAGGACCTGATCGCGCTGTCGAAGGGCGCGGTCTCCAACGCCGCCGACGCGGCGAAGCTCCGGGGCCTGGCGGAGAGCGGCGTCCCGGTGGCCCAGTACCTCTACGCCGCGATGCACCTGTCCCCGGCCAACAAGGAGCAGCGGGTCACCGCGCCGGACGGTCCCCTGGCGGCCCGGTATCTCGAGCGCCTCGCAGTCGAGCGCTCCTTCGCCCCCGCGGCGACCTCGGCGGCCTTCCTGTACGATCTCGGCGGCGCCGGCCTGCAGCGGGACCCCGCGAAGGCGGCCGACCTGACGATCCGCGCCCTCGAGCTCAAGTCCACCGAGATCCTGCAGAATCTCGAGCAGGACCAGTGGGGCGCCGGCTTCTGGGCCGCCCTCCAGCAGCGCCTCGCCGACCGGAATCTCTACCAGGGCCGCGTCGTCGACCAGCGCAACGACCGGACCATCCAGGCGGCGCGCCGCCTCCTCGGCAATCCATAGGAGACGGCCATGGGCCCCCGCCGCAAATATCCCGCGCGGTTCCCGGCCCCTCGGGCCGGGAACCGCATCGGCCGCCGCGCCGCCGCGCCGCTGGCGGCCCTGCTGTCGGGCCTGCTCCTGCCCGCCGCCGCGCAGGCGCAGATCAAGGTCCGCAAGGCCGACTGCTTCTTCGCGGCCGACGGCAGGACCGTCATCGACGGGGTCTGCGAGTTCCTGACCGACGCGCGCAGCTACGGCGTGGGCGGGTTCCGCCTCGCCACCTACACCGACGGCTACCTGCGCGACGGCGTGGTCGTGTCGGTGACGGCGCCGGGCCAGGGCACGGCGACCTGGAACCGGGAGCCCGGCGGCAAGCCCGAGGACGGTCCCGCCGACGGCGTCACCGGGGAGGGCGCCTGCTGGACCGGGTCCCGGAGCCGGATCTGCGCCTGGAAGGTCGGCGAGGGCCGCCCCGGCTTCGGCGGCGCCCCCGCGGCGGCGCCCGAGGCCGGCGCCCCGCGGGCCGCCGACTGCTACCTCGAGGTCGCCGGCGATGTCCGCCTCGACGGGGCCTGCCAGTTCCGGTCGGAGACCGGCCAGACCGGCGCCCGCGGCTTCGAGATCCGCTCCTACGCCGCGGGCAAGCTCGACGTCGTGGCGCAGCTCGTCCGCGACTCGCAGAACCCGCTGAGGGCCACGGCCTTCTGGAACGGGTCGTCGGGAGGCCTGCGCGCCGCCGAGGCCCTCGGTGCCCTGTCGCCGAGCGGCCCCTGCTGGGACAATGACGGCGTCCGTCTCTGCGTCTGGCAGCCCGGCCAGCCCCGCGGCGGCTGGGACCGGCGGGACGGCGGGACCGCGCCGGCCCGCGACCGGCCGGCCGAGGCCCGGGCTCCGGCCCCGCCCGACACGCCGCCGTCGCCGTCGCCGTCGCAGCCTCCGCCTGGCGACAGCGCGGAGGCGCGCGATCCGCCATCGGGCACGTTCCTGAAGCTGTCCTTCAGGGGCCGCTGCGAGTCCCTGATGATGGACGGGGAGGACCTCACCGCGACCTGCGCCCCGGAGGCGGTGAACACCTCCGTCGTCGGCAGCCCGAAGGCCGGGTTCATCTTCGGCACCACCGACGGCAAGGCCATGGCGTTCCTGGCCTCGGCCAAGGGCTTCGTCGAGGGCGGCACCCTGCACCAGCCCGTCGACGAGGTGATGTACGCCGAGCGCGACCAGTCCACCTTCAAGGTGAAGGGCACCTGCGAGATGCCCAATCCGATGGGCGGCCCGGTGGTCATCACCTGCGACGCCCGGTCGGCGAACAGCACCTACGCTGTCCGGTTCCGCACCGACGGCGGCAAGCCGGTCCTGACCCGCGGCGACTCGAAGTGAGGGCCCCGCCGCGGACCGGGGCCACCCGTCCCGCAATTCGAGGAGGATCCATGGCACGACGCGTCGCGACGACGGGAGCGGCCGGCGCCGCCGGGATGTTCGCCGGCCTCCTGGGGCTCTGCCTCGCCGGACCGGCGCTCGCGGGGTCCACGAGCGTGACCGCGCGGCCCGGGCAGCGGGTCCGCCTCGACGGCTACGCCACCCACGAGACCCGGCCGGGCTGCCCGTCGGTTCCGGCGGCCGCGATCGAGCTGGTCACGCCCCCGCGCGGCGGACGGATCGAGCAGCGGCGCGAGTTCCTGGTCCTCGGCCAGAACATCGACGGCACCCCGTCGCGGGACGGCTGCCAGGACGTCGAGCGGGACGCGCGGACGCTCTACTACACGGCCCGGCCGGACTTCTCCGGCCAGGACACGGTGTCGGTGATCGTCACCTTCGTCACCGGCGAGGAGGCCACCTACACCTACCGGATCACGGTGCCCGCGGGCGAGGGCAGGCGGGCGCCGGCGGTGTCCCAGGCGCCCGCGCCCCGCGACGCCGGCCTCGCGCGGCCGG
>Ga0208493_10167_pt1 | contig 13504 bp, 13 predicted proteins | sample AntDryMetagUQ493_FD_188088 | JGI IMG/M metagenome (GOLD analysis project Ga0208493, IMG submission 188088) | Polar desert microbial communities from Antarctic Dry Valleys - UQ493 (SPAdes) | ecosystem: Environmental > Terrestrial > Soil > Desert | place: Antarctic Dry Valleys | collected 2008-12-31 | reverse complement strand
CCTTCCAAGTCTACGTCGATCAGGTCCTGGTGCCCGAACTCGCACCCGGGGACATCGTGATCATGGACAATCTCGGCAGCCACAAAGGCCCGGCCGTGCGCGCGGCGATCGAGGCGGCGGGCGCGCGGCTCCTGTTCCTCCCGCCCTACTCGCCGGACTTCAATCCGATCGAGATGGCGTTCTCGAAGTTGAAGGCGGGGCTGCGCAAGGCCGCCGAGCGCACGCGCGAAGGGCTCTGGACCACAATCGGGCGGCTCGTCGATGCCGTCACGCCCGACGAGGCTGCAAACTTCTTCGTCGCGGCAGGATACGACCCCAATTAAACCGAAACCGCTCTAGAGCGCCCTCGCCTCTTCGGTTCCACGCACAAGCTGGCTCTTCCGCGACCGGCGAGCTGTAGCTCAGCCCGGCTACGACACCGTGCACATCTCTCGACGGGGGACGCCAGCCGTCACGCCAGCCTAAGCGCGGACCGGCGCCGCTGCGCCCGCGGTGTCGGTCTGAGACCGAAGCGGCGCGCCACCGGGAACGATGCGAACTGTGGCGGACCGGGAAAGTCTTCGAACGGCGATGGTTCTCGGCGCGGGCCGCCGGGTCAAGGTCAAGTTCACCAGCCCCGCTCGATAAGCCCCGGCTGAGTGGTGTGGCGCCGAGTGGCAGCCAACCCAAATATAACACCGCCAGTCCAGCAGGGTGACGCAAGGCCAGGATGCGTCCGTCCGCGCTATGCCGTGAACGCTTCAACGACAAACGGGAATTTGGCTTTGAGCTCGGCCTCGAAACTACCCCAGATGTAGACTCTTCCTTGACCGGCATCAATGACAGCTAATCTGTCTTTCTCCTTGTTCATGCCGCCTCTTTCAGCAAGCCTATTCGTAAAATCTTTTGCGCGCTCAGGAGTTTGTACGAAAAATATCAATCCATTTGAGCTAATTTGTTCGGGTCTCCGGCCTCTCTGGATTTCTTTGCTCAAAATACTCAGCCGAGACTTGTACGATTTTGCGTCGGACCGGTTCAAATCGCAGTATACGATAAGTATTGTCATCTAAGACACGCGTTGCTGCTAGCTTATATAGTTGACCAGCGATAGCTTGGAAAGCGACGCTGTGATCTGATAGCTCGCTTGTAGTCGATTTTGTACATCGAGCAACTTCGCGATCGCTTCTTCGGGGGATACTTGCTCGATGCTGTCCAAAGTATTCTGCATCGTGTTCTGTGTTGCGGCGTTCGTTGTGCTGGCATTTGATAGGCGAGCCGACGCGAGGGAGAGTTGGGTGACGGTGTCCTGAACGCTGGGACTCGTCGTGTCGGACGATGAAAGAAGTTTGCCCGCGCTGTTGATGACCGCCTGATAGGTCGCGGTCGTGCTGCTGTCGCTCGTCGTCGGTAGGCTGTAGGCCATGGTCGCAAAGCCGGCGAGTACGTTCTGGATCGCGACATCATTGGCGCGCGCACCTGTGCCGATGCTGGCGCTCGAGCTGATCTGAGTCGACTGAGTGGCCAACGCGGAAGTTGGCGTAAGATCCGGAGGCGGTCCCCGGGTATCCTCGCCCTGATACCAAAGGACAGTTTCGTCTTTTGATCCCGCCACGTAGACGGGCTTTGATCCCGAGTAGTCGATGCGCTGCGGATAGATACCTGCGCTAACCGAACCCGAGAAGAAATTCTTCGCGGCCACCGCCGTCGAGCTGACGGCAAGGGTGTTGGAGGCAGCTGTCTTGATGGCGGCCTGGAGAGCGGTGTTGAGGTTGCTGGCCGTCGTCGCGGCGTCGGCGCCGATCGCGAACGTGCCGCCGGTGCTGGACGTGGAGGTCGCGGTAGTGCCGGAGACGGCGGTGAGCGTGAGCGTCGTCGAGGTGCCGTCATGCATTTTCAGCGTGACGGTGACGCTATCTCCAACGACCGGCGGGTTGTTCACGGTGAAGTTAATCGTGCCCGGCGTGGTCGTCGTTCCAACGCTGGCAGTCGCCTTGATCGCAGTGGTCGTCGATGAGGCTCCCCCAACATTGAAGCCGAAGCTCGCCCGGGTATCGCTGTCCTCGGTCACCGTCACAGTGTCAGGCAAGGATGGGGGTGTCGTCGGAGGCTTAGACGAAGTCATGGTATTCTCGAGCCATCCGGAGCCCGATCCGAGATCTGCGGCAATCTGGTCTTTGATGAGCTTTGTGAGCCCATCTTTCGGGCTACCGTCGATATTGGTCGTCCCGTTCAAGATCGTGTTAGCGTCGAGCACTGGCTGAGTGCTGGTGTTGCCCCCGCCGAATAGATAATTCCCCGCCGCCGACTGGTTGAGTGTATCGAGCACCGTCTGCAAGTTCCCGAGGGCAGTCGAACGACCTGCGATCGAACTGGTTGCCGCACTCTGCAGCCCATTGTTTAGGCTCTGGCGGGCGCTTGTCCCAAGCGTCGCGACCTGCGTCAGGCTCGTTACCGCGAGGTTGGTCCGAGTCTGCGCGGCGGTGATGCCGGCGGCGTAGCCGGTCAGGGCGCTCAACGTAGCCTGTGCGGCCAGCGCCGTGGAGCGCCCGGATCCGAGACCACCATAGGTCTGCGAGACCTGACCGCTCGAGACCTGATTCGACAGGTCGTTGAGCTGGTTCTTCAGCGTCGTGAGTTGACCGGCGTTTCGCGTTGTCAGGTAGGAGCCGGCCGCGAAGGGAGTGATCGTGGTCATGATCAGATCTGCAACAATTGGTTGAGCATGTCTCGGGCCGCGCTGAGGATGCGAGCGTTGGCGCCATACGCATTCTGCAGGGCGATCAGATTCGACATCTCTTGATCGATGTTGACGCCCGCCCCGGCAGCGAACCGACCTTGGGCGGTGGAGAGGGCCGTCTGCTGGGTAGCGTCGAGGGCCGACGCGTTCGAGGCGTTGGCCCCCTGCGTCGCGATGATATCCTGCGCGAAGCCCACCACCGTGGCGTGATAAGGTGCGGAGACGCCGCCGATGCCGCTGGCCGACGAGAACGTTTGCTGAGTGGAAGTCAGCGCGGAGAATAGCTGCTGAGCTCGTGCACCGTTTGCCGTCATATCGGTGGCGTTCGTCGCCGTCAGCGCCGCCGTATTTCCCGACAGATTTCCGTTGACGCTAATGCGCTGCGCGAAACCGGTGAGCTTCGAGCCAGCGTCGAGGGAACCGGTATAGACCGTATTGTCCGAGCCGTCGACGAACAGCGCGATCTGAGGATAGCCCGATTTGGGGTCCGCCGAGGTCGGGACGGTGATATTCGCTGTCGCGGCGACCGAGGGAGCGCCAGCCGCTCCGGCGATTGTCAAGCTCGCGGCACTCCCGCTCGCGGAAAGATTCCGGTCAAAGCGATTCAAAACTGCGTTGATGCTGTCTGCATCCACCGGAAGTGGGATTGTTGCCACGAGTGCATTAGCATCGGTAGTCTGGTTAGCTGTGATGGCCGACGAGTTATTCGACGCCACTAAGATGATATTTCGGCCGGTGCTGTTGGCGTTGGCGGGAATTGTCAGGGTGTTGCCTGCCTGCATCCCGGTGAGGTTAATCGTGGCAGAATTGCCTGTGCTCTGCGTCGAGGAGACCTGCTTGTCTGTCAGCGCACTCGCTAATCCCGCCGCGAGATCATCGAGCTGCCGTTGAGCCTGCGGTAGGATCTGGTCGCGCAGCTCGAGCTGGGCCGCCAAGCTGCCAGATCGGAGCACGTTGGGCTCGCTGAGGTCGATTATGCCACCCCCCGGCAGCGTCGCGGTGATTGTGCCGACCGTGCCGGGGTTGGTCGATGAGGAATTTGCGGTCAGCGTTCCCTTCTCATCGAAAGTTAGCGACGCCGCATTGCCGCGATCCACCAATGTCGCCCCAGACCGGGTGAGGACCGTGACTGTTCCATCACCCTGAGAGACAGTCTGGACATCCATGTAGCTCGACAGGCTATTGATCGCCTGATCGCGCTGGTCCTGCAGGTCGGCGAGCGACGAACCGTCGGTGGTGTTTTGAATTTTGGTGTTGAGGTTGGCAATGTTCGACAGGAGCGCGCTGGCCGAATTGACGTCGGTGCCGAGCTGTGACTCGATCCCGGTGCGCATATTCTGCACCGTATTCGCGGCGCTGTTGATTTGGCTTGCTAGTGCCGAGGCGTTACTCACGACGGTCGTCCGCGCTGCCGCGGAAGTCGGATTGGCGGCAAGCTGCTGGAGCGACTGAGTAAAGGTGTTCAGTGTGCCGTCCAGCGAGGTCGAACTGCCGGGAACGCCGTAGAGGGCGTCAAGCTGCGAGGCGATCCCGGCCTTCGTGCTGGTGTAGGCAGCTCCTGAAGTCTCCAGCCGCAGCTGCTTCAGGGCCGCCGCGTCGAAGCTGCGGGTGATGGTTCCCGAAGCGACGCCTAAGTTGTTGGCCCCGTTGGCGACCGGCGAAATCGTACGCTTGACGTATCCGGCCGTCCCGGCATTGGCGACGTTCTGGGAGACGAGGTTGATTGCTGCCTGCGTCGCGGCGAGCCCGGCCGTCGCATTGGAAAGCGCATTGAGCGACAATTCAAAGCCTCCTCAGAAAAATCCTGGAGCTAGTTTACCGGATCACATTGAGCAGGTCCGACATCATGGTCTGGGCTGTCGACATGACGCGGGTGTTCGCGGAATAAGCTTGCTGCGTCACGATCATTTTCGAAAACTCGCTGGCAATATCTGTATTCGATTGCTCGATGGTCGCCCCGTTGATCGTGCTGCCGTTGAGGCCGGTCAGAGGCGGCCCGGAATCGGCCGTCTGGAGGTAGTTGCCTTTTCCATCGGCCCTAAGCCCGTCCGGATCGGCGAACTGCGCAATGCCGACTGTGGCGACAGGAATCACTGACCCATTCGAGAACGTGCCATTAATCTTACCGTCCTCCCCGACCGCGACACTCATCAGCGTCCCGGCGCTGTTGCCGTCCTGGCTGAGTTTCTTCGTGGTGACGGCGCCACTGGCATCAGCGTACTGGGTCAAACCGCCACTGATATCCAAATTCAGTTTTGCGAAACTATAGTCACCGATCTGGACGCCCGTGAGCGCCACCGGTGTGGTGGACGCAGGGCTGGTCAACTGGCCCGTAGAATCGAAGTTGAACGTCGGCCCAGTCTGGCTCCAAGACGGCGTGTCCGTGTTGCTGCTGTTGTAGTACAATTGCCATGACGAGGGTGACGTCCCGGCGGTCGACGTTTGAACCCAACGCATGCTGATCGTGATCGGCGCGCCGGTTGTGGTGTAACCGGTGATGGACGGGCCGGCGATGCTGTTGGGCGGCTCAGCCGATGCACTCACGGTCGGTGTTGCCGGCAGGTTAGCCGAATATTCGATGGTCTCCGTGGGCTCGGCCGGGAGCGTCAGGTTACCGATGTTGACGGGGCCCGTGCTTGTGACCTGCCCGGTCGTGGGATCCAGATTGGTACCTGTCAGGTATCCGCCAGCGCCGTTGACCAGATACCCGTCCTTATCTTGGGAAAAGTCGCCGCGCCGTGTGTAGAGGTTTGCACCGCTGAACGTCGGTTGATTGTTCGCATCGCCGGTCTTCTGGACCACGGTGAAGAAGCCGCTGCCGGTGATCGACATATTGGTCGGAACGCTGGAAGCAACGACGTTGCCGGCGATTGTGTTGGTCAGCTGCGACTGGGCCAAGACGGATCCGGCGACCTCGCGCTTCGGCGTCGTCTCAGCCATCAGATCGACGAAGCTGGTGTCGACGCGCTTGTAGCCGGTCGTCTGCGAGTTCGCGATGTTCCCGGATATGTTGCCGATGGCATAGGACTGTGCCTGAAGTCCGGAGACCGAGGTCTGAAGGGCAGAAAAGAGGTCCATGGCTGTACTCGACAGATCGCTGCAGGATGCTGTGCAATCTGGAGGCCACAAAAATATCTAAGCATTTCAGCTACTTGCGGACAATCCGCCGTGGCTCGACGACGTTTGCACGGAAATAAGTTCCGCAGGTGGGCAAATTTTGCAGTGACGGCCAGCAACGATCCCGGCCAACTTATGAGCGTCATGATCCTAGGCCTCATGGGCGAGAGCTTGGCGCAACTCACGCAGTCAGCAACCGTCGTAGGCTGCGCTCGTCCATCTTGGTCGATCGCCTCAGCCGCTCCTTGCCGCCGATGGAAGGCTGCCGGGGGACGAGACCGAACCAAGCCGCAACGTCGCGCCCCGGCGGCAGGTGCTTGCGGCCGGCGCCAGCGCCACCAGTGCGCTCGCGATCACCGGGCTGACAGGCGGTTGATCTCGATCGACGCGTTCCAGGTTCAGTTCAACCACGAAGGTGCCGCGATGCGGTTCGTAGGCGAGCTGCTCCTCTCTTTCGATCGTGCGCAGGTCCTCGCGGACGGGCACGCGGCTGACGCCCCGTCCCTCGGCTAGAACGTCTTGCCTAAGTTGCTCGCCGGCGAGGAGACCCCGACGATGACGCGGCGGCGAAGCTCGGTCAGGGTCCAGTCTGCGCCATCTGCGGCTTCTGGAATAGCTGCCCGACCTGTGCGGCCCGTCTCGGGCGACACAGCATCCGCTCGCGTCCTCGCGTCAGCTACTTCAGTCCCCTACCCGGGCGCGCGCGTAAGACCCTCCCTATCCCGTCGTAGCGCAGGAAGCCGTCCGGCCGCTCAAGGATGCTCCACCGGCAGGGTTGGGATCAGCGGGGGACGGGCGTGCCTCAGGCCTAGGGCGAGGGCGGCCCCCGCGGCCGTGATCAAAACCTCGGGTTCGGTCCAACGCGCACCCGCGCGCTTGCGTCTCCGCGTAAGACAATTCGAGGGCCAACACGAGCACGGCCCGGTAACCGGCTTCGGCCATCCTGCTGCCGAGCCAGGTTGCGTATCGGCTCCAACAGTTGAGGCAATCAAGGCCCATGCCGTCGAAGAACGACCCGCCTTCTCCTGCCACTCGGGGCGAAAAGGCTGGGCGGCTTGCGGCGGCCGAGATGATCAAGACGCTGAGCCCGGACACAGGAAGCATCCAAGGCCTCGTGCGCCGGATTGAGGAGGTCGGCATCATCGTGGCTCAGGAGCACCTGAGAGCCGGTATGTTACCTACCGAGGTGCGGGCATGGCACATCGGCTTCCAAGCGGGGATGAGCCTCGAGCTCGGGGATTACATGCGCCGCTTTTGATCGGCCAATCGAGTCCCGCTTCGTGAGCAGATCAGGACGCTTCTGGTCAGTTCATACGCCGGCGCCGGTCCTGCACTTCTCGTTGAGCGAGTTTGCGACCGAGCGCCAGAAGCAATGCATCCGTGGACTTGCTCCGCAAAAGTGGCTCTTCGTCATTTCGTGTGGGTCAAGGAGCCAGAAGCACGCGACGGCGTAGGAGGTCGAAGCCGGCCCGGCCGTACATCAGTCGCTTGATCAGCTTCAGTTTCGTAATCTGGCCCTCGGACTGAGCGTTGCTCCACGGCATCGTCAACGCCGCCCTTACCGCGGCCGCATCAACGACGAGCCCGCTAGCGAACGTCTGCACGGCTCGGATGCCGCTCGCCTTCGCCTCGACGATCCAAGCCTCGAACGCCGCCAGACGTCGGATGCCATGGGCGGACGATCCGTTCCCCTTCCTCCCGGCCTCGCGTACGAACCCGACGAAGCGCTGGACCAGCCCGTGTAGCGTGGCCGCGTCGGGATCCTGCACTATGCGCGCGAGAAGCGCGCTATCGGCCGGGCTCAGCCGGTCCGGCGCCACCGTCATGATCCAGGCGAGGACCTTCGATCCCGGCAGTTGCTCGCGCCGCGCCGGCAGCTCGGCCCAGCCGGGGGCCGTCATGCCGGGAACGGCGTCACGCCAGCGTCGCGGCGTGGTGATCGCGACCTTCGTCCGTCGACTCTGCAGCCATTTGTGGATCTGCCGCGAGCCGCCCGCGTAACCGCGTTCGCGCAGCTCTCGCAGGAGCTGCAATCCGTTCTCGCAGCCCTCGGCGCGGCGGCGCTCGAGATAGGCCAGCCAGGGGTCGAGCTGGCTCGGTCCAATCCGCCGTTCGCCGCGTTCCGGGGGCCTCTCCATGGAGGCGTAGCGCCGCACTGTTGCCGGTGCCAGAGGGATCGCGCGCGCGATCGCCATGATCGACTCGCCGGCCGCGCGGCGGCGCTGCACCTGTGCATGACGCACGGCCCTCCAACGTTGTGCCTCCTGCGCGGCAGCTTGATCTGTGCGGCTGCGCGGGAAAGCGTGGTCGCGGGCGTAATTGGGAACGGGAGCCGCCGCGCCGGAGGGGACGGGAAGGGCGCGCAGGCGGGCATGAGCGCCGACCAACCAGCGTTCCAGCATCTGGCGCGCGTTCAGAAGGAGGTGCCAGCGATCCGCGACTTGCTGGGCACGCGGGACGACGGCCTGGGCCGCACGCGCGTAGCCTGTCGACCGATCCCGTGCGACGATCTCCAGATCGGTGTGCGACGCTAGCCAAGCCTCGAAGGTCGCCGAGTTGCGGTCGGGCAGAAGATCGATGGCACGATGATGGTCGAGGTCGACGACGAGCGTGCCCCAGGCGCGCCCACGACGCCAGGCCCAGTCGTCGACACCGATTGCCCGCGCTCGTGCAACGCGCGGCAAGGGCGCGGCGTGCATGAGGCGCAGCAGCGTCGAGGCGCTCGCCGGCATGGAGAGATTTGCCAGCAGGCGCGCACCGGCTCGAGCGTTGATGGCCAAGCCGACGCGCTGCTGGGCCTTGGCGAGGCGTCGGGTTCGTCGGGCGTGCGGAGCCAGGAGAGAAGGGGCAGGAAGGCAGAATGTCCGTCGGGGACAGGAGGGGTTGAGGCAGCGCAGACGCCGGACGGTGAGGTCGAGCCGAACGGCGCATCCAAGGGAGGGTAGATCGGCGGGGTGCCGCTGATAGGAGCCGTGACGGGCGGTGCTCAGCGTGCCGCAAACGGGACATCGTCCTGCGCAGCGACAGCCGCGAACGTGCATGACAACGCTCGCCTCATGCCCGTCTTCGATGGAGAGTACCCGGCAGCCAGGAACCTCGTGCAGCCGCGCCATCGCCAAGCTCCGTCCTTCTCACACGAACGGAGAACGCACGGGGAAGCCACACGAAATGACGAAGAGCCATTAAACCGGAGCAAGTCCACGCATCGCCATGTCGACCGCCACCTGCTCGACGATTCGCCGGGTGGCCGCCTCGTCGAGGCCGAGCCCGCGCGCGAAACCGTCCAGGCGTCGCACCAGGCCGGCAATCGTCTCGTCACGGGAAGGGTCGCGATCTTCGTCTGCCATGGTCGCGGCCTATCGCGAGTTGCCGCCCTCCACCAGTCCGTAGGCACACATCGGCGCGCTGGACCGGGCGCGGTCGGGCCCGCTGGTGGCGGCGATGGACGCGTGCAACGCGCGTTGGGGACGGGGCGTGGTGGTGCCGGCGCGCGGGGCTGGTGAGCCGGCGCGACTGAACCACGAAGTTCGAGATGCGCACACCCCGCTACACGACGCAGGTCAGCGAGTTACCCGTCGCATACGCCTGAGGAGACGCGTCGCCGGCTGTTCGCCACCGAGCGACGTTCCGCTGTGCCTCGATGACCGCCGAGCTATCGGCCTCCAGTGGCGCCAGCGCGCGGGCGGTAAGTATGGCGCTCTTGGTCGAGCAGCCTGGCGTGATCGGCGGCCCCATCGGCGCTGCGCGCTTCGGCATCAGGTCTCCCTCAAGGCGCAAGCAGGTTGTCCGTTCGGACCAATCGGCACATTCAATAGCGCAATGATCACCAGATTTCACAAAAATCCGACTCTCGTATATATTCTCTATCGAGGCGTCCGTCTGGATTTCTGGGCATGAGATCAATGACCTTCAGCGAGCGACTAGGTTTAACCGGTGGAAGGCCGTCTGGTTTTGACTATGTGCGAATAATTTTGGCTTCTATGATCGTAGTATGGCACACAGTTATAGTTTCATACGGAATTGACACACAAAGATGGCTCGTCCTTGGCCCGTCACGGCCAGTTTGGGCCATGATACTTCCGATGTTTTTTGCCCTTAGCGGTTTCTTAGTCTCTGGAAGTCTGGAACGCTCGCGAACTATCGTCGGATTTTTGGGTCTTCGGGTGATACGCATCTTCCCTGCGCTAGCGGTAGAGTCGACTATAGCAATGGCGATCATCGGTGGGTTTTACACAAGTTACCCCTTGCAGGAGTATATTGCGAATTCAGAGTTATGGTCTTACGCCCTGAATATGTTTGGCATCGTCAGGTACTATCTTCCTGGCGTCTTTATTAATAATCCCACAACACAAGTAAACGCGCAATTATGGACATTACCATACGAATTGTATTGCTATATATTGATGTCGGTAATTTATATATTTGGGCTTTATCGGTCGAAGAAGCTTCTCATATTTAGTTGTCTGGCAATGCAAATTTTAGTTATAATCATCATCTATTTTCGAACACAGATTGATGAAGGAACTGTTCGCGGTCCGGTGCTTGTTTTGGCATTTTTGTACGGCGCGTATCTATACCGAGCGAGAGATCAAATTCCATACAACACACTACTATTCTTCTTTAGTGCTGTCGCCATGATTGGCTTCCTTTACCTACCAATCATCAATGCCTTCTCAGCGCTACCTGCTGCTTACGTTACCATCTATTTGGGTCTGCAAAACCCGGCGCGGTCTCCGATGGTGTCAAGTGGAGACTATTCATATGGCATATTCCTGTATGGCTTTCCAATACAACAAGCAGTTTCCGCGAGCTTGCCAGATCTTAGAAGCTGGTGGGCTAATTTGTTTGTTTCTGCTCCAATCATAACTGCGGTCGCGTATCTTTCGTGGCACTATATTGAGAAAAGATCGCTTCTCCTTCGACCACAATTGAGGGCACTCGAGGACCGATATGAGGTCATTTGTGGCAACGTAGTCGCAATGTATAGCAGGAATGTCGGATCTGGACTGAAAAGCAGATGGCTTCCTCGTCGCTTGAGAAATTCCGAGTGCAAAGAACAGCGAGATATCATTGAAAAACAAAACTAGAAATCGAGTAAGTTTATCTTATAGATGATATCCCGTACTGTCGGGGCGGCCCCTCCTGGCGGATCGGCGCCACCGAGGGTCGGGTTTCGTCGTCTACCCTGCTCCCCCAATGAAATCAGCATCCGATACACGCCTATGCCATCGGCGCGCCGTCCCCGCCAACGGATCGAAACCGGCTACGCATTCGATGATCTAGCGCGCGTCTGTGCCGCTGATCTGTCCGTCGTCAGATGATTTGAGACGGTTTGCGATGCTCAGGAACGGAGGTTCTGGTCCACCTGGGCTGAGAGGTTAGGCAGCCTGCGCGTGATGGCGCAAGCGGCGGTCCATGAGGGTCTGGCGCTTGATCCGCGCCCGTTCACGCAAGATCGTCTCGCCGCGGCCGAAGTAGACGTCGGCGGGAGTGAGGTTGCCCAGGCTCTCGTGAGCCCGAGCGTGGTTGTAGTGCTCGAAGAAGGCGGCAACCCGCGCCTCCAGTTCGCCGGGCAGGTAGGCGTGTTCGAGCAGGATGCGGTTCTTGAGCGTCTGGTGCCAGCGCTCGATCTTGCCCTGCGTCTGCGGATGGCGCGGGGTACCGCGGATGTGGGTCATACCGCGGCTGCCGAGCCAGTCGGCCAGATCACCCGCGACGTAGCTCGATCCGTTGTCGGTCAGCAGCCTCGGGCGATGCGCCACCTGCACATGATCGAGCCCGGCCGCCGCTAGCGCAAGGTCGAGCGTGGCAGTGACGTCGCCGACCTGCATCGTCGCGCACAGCTTCCACGCCACGATGTAGCGCGAGAAGTCGTCCAGCACGGTCGACAGGTAGTACCAACCCCAGCCGATCACCTTCAGATAGGTGAAATCCGTCTGCCAGAGTTGGTTGGGTGCGGTGGTCTTGTCGCGGAACTCGTTGGCGGCTTTGATCACGATGTAGGCCGGGCTGGTGATCAGGTCCTGGGCCTTGAGCAGGCGGTAGATGGTCGCCTCCGAGACGAAGTAGCGCCGCTCGTCGGTGAAGCGCACCGCCAGCTCGCGTGGGCCGAGCTCTGGCTCCTCCAGTGCGAGAGCGACGATCTGATCGCGAACCTCGGCGGGCAACCGGTTCCAGACCCGGCTGGGTCGGGACGGGCGATCCGCCAATGCCTCGAGGCCGCCACGCTGGAAAGCGTCGTACCACCGGTAGAACGTCGCCCGGGTGACGCCGAGCTTGTCCAGGGTGGCGCGCACCGGCAGGTGGGATTGCTCAACTAGCCGGATGATCTCCAGCTTCTCAGAGGCCGGGCGCCTCATGCCTCGTCGCCCCCAGCCCCGGTCATGCTTGTTTTCAGCAGGCGGTTTTCCAGGACGAGATCGGCCACGACCTCCTTCAGCGCACCCGCCTCGCGACGCAGGTCCTTGACCTCGTCGGCGGTCGCGGCACGGGCCGTGTCGCCGGCCAGCCGCTTCTTGCCGGCCTCCAAGAACTCCTTGGACCAGCCGTAGTACATCGAGCTGGCGATGCCCTCACGCCGGCACAGCTCGGCGATGCTGTCCTCACCGCGCAGCCCTTCCAGCACGACGCGGATCTTCTCTTCGGCCGAGAACTGCCGGCGCGTGGCGCGGCGGATGTCCTTGATCCCGGCTTCTGCCGGCTTCCGCGCCGGCCCGGACGTCTGTTTCATCTTCGCTCCTGGGCTACGATGAACCAGCCATCCTCCGTTCGTGAAGACCCTCAATCTGTCTCAGGAGTGCTGACGGCGGACAGGATCGGCCTCAGCTTCACGGCCGAGATGCTGATCCAGGGCGCCTACGAGCGCACCGTCGGGGCGCTGACCGCGCGGTGGCGGGGGCCCGAGCCCACGGACGAGGACCGGTTCAACGCGCGGCTGCTCGCGGACTACGCCGCGTTCCTGCGCCAGACCCCCTGGTACCGCTACCCGTTCGACGCGGAGCTGGCCCGGCTCTGGCACGAGGTCCCGTTCACGCCGTCCCTGCGGGCGGTCGAGCGGCGCGGCGCCCTCACCCTGCAGTACGGGGTGAAATGGGCCTACGCGCGGGGTATCGCGTGGCTCGCCGGGATGGACCCGGCCGGCCTGACGATCCGCAGCGTCGTGGCGGGGCTCGACGCGGCCGACGCGACCGCCGACCCGCGCATCGCCTTCCTCGGCCCCGTCCCGGCCGGCGACGGCGGACCGGCCGCCCTGATGGAGACGCCGCGCTACCGGGCCTTCACGGAGATCGTCCGGGGCCTAGGCGCCCGCGGCCGGACCGTGCTGGAGATCGCCGGCAACCGCCGGATCCTCACCACCGTCCTCATGCCGCCGGGCCGGGCGGTCACCCTCGCGGGGGCCGAGCCGCTGTTCGCGATGCCGATCCAGTCCGAGCCGGGCTGGCAGCGCGTCGGCTACGACACCGCGGTGGAGCAGCTCGTCGCGCAGATCCGCGCCGTGGAGGCCGCGGGGGGCCGGTTCGAGCATGCCTACGACTACTGATCGGCGCCCGCGGCGCGGCCTGCCGGTCGGCGCCGCCGCGGCGGCGCTCGCCGGGTGGCTGGGCGTGACCGCGCTGACCGCCCTCGCGGTCCAGCCGGAGGCCGTGGTGGCGCTCGGCAACCCCGCCGCCC
>Ga0208493_10158_pt1 | contig 15638 bp, 12 predicted proteins | sample AntDryMetagUQ493_FD_188088 | JGI IMG/M metagenome (GOLD analysis project Ga0208493, IMG submission 188088) | Polar desert microbial communities from Antarctic Dry Valleys - UQ493 (SPAdes) | ecosystem: Environmental > Terrestrial > Soil > Desert | place: Antarctic Dry Valleys | collected 2008-12-31 | reverse complement strand
GTCTACGGCGCTTGTCACCGACAGTGTTCCCGCCGACGCGGACGCTTGGACTGTCGCCACCCCGGCCACTGCACTGACTTCCTCTCGTACCGAGGCCTCGCAATGGCCGCAGGTCATGCCAGTGACTTCAGCCGTGGGACGCGAGTTCTGGTCGCCGGTCTGATGGCGACGGCAGCGGTTGCCTCAGGATGCGCGACGGGGCAAGTCGCCAGCGAAGCCGATCAAAACAACCCGACGTACCAGGCCGCCCAGAAAGAGGGCCAGGTAACCTGGTACACCGCGCTTGATCCCACGACCTCGAAGTCCTTCATCGCTGCCTTCAACGCGCGATACCCTGACATACAAGTGAACCTGCTCCGCCTGACCTCGGGACAACTGACTTCCCGATACTCCCAGGAGCGCTCCGCCGGTGCCGTCCCCGCCGATGTTGTTACCACGGGCGACGACGTCTTCGAGGCCGACGCCCGCCAGCAGGGTTGGTTCGAGTCCTCGCTCGAACTTCCTAACCTCGCGTCGTGGCCGGATGCTTACTACACCGAAGGTAGCGCGAAGGTCAGCATCATCCCGCTCGGCATCGCGTACAACACCGACATCGTCGACACCCCTCCCAGCGACTGGGAAGACCTTCTCACCGCGGACTACGTCAACCAGCTGCAACTCGGTGATCCGCGCAACGTGCCCGCGTATATGCAGCTTGCCTACCTCCTGCGGCAGAAGTACGGCGACGATCTCCTCTCGCGGGTACGCGCCCAGAACCCGACGGTCGCCCCGAGCATCGTGAACGCGAACCAGACTATCGCCGCCGGCGGCACCCGCGCAGTCTTGCCTGGAACCTATTCGCTCGTCGAGGAACTCGCGACCAAGGGCGCGCCGATCGGCTTCGCTCAGCCTGACACCACCGTCGGCGTCGAGTTCCGCACGATGATCTCGGCGGGCTCCGCGAACCCGAACGCTGCACGCTTGTTCATGGATTTCATGCTCGGCCCGGACGGCCAGCGAGCGATGAACGTCCGCGCCTACTCGCCGCTGGGTGAGGAGTACGGAGCGGTTCCCCTGCCCGCCGACTTCCACACCATTCCGACCTCGGAAATGTCGGGCAGCGAGAAGGAGCTCATAGCACTGCTCGGTCTGCAGTAGGCATCAGTCCGCAAGAAGGAACGGAATACCACAATGACCACACCAACGAAGCGCCGTGCGCTTCACAGCGGCGATCAGGCGAAACGAACCGGCGATGCTGTACCCGGCGTTCAGATCCGTCACCTGACAAAGTCGTTCACCCGCGCCGACGGAACCGAAGTCCATGCCGTAGACGACATCTCGCTCGACGTGGAGCCAGCAGAATTTCTCATTCTGCTGGGCCCCAGTGGCTGTGGGAAAACGACTCTGCTTCGCGCAATTTCGGGCCTCGACCAGCCGGACTCCGGCACAATCAGCGTTAATGGGACCGAGGTGTTCAACTCGGCCACGAACTGCGCCGTCCCGCCGGAAAGCCGACCGATCGGTATGGTCTTTCAGTCCTACGGCCTGTGGCCGCACATGACGGTTTTCAACAACATTGCCTACCCGCTGCGCAACCACAGGGTGCCCAAGAGCGAGATCCCAGCGCGCGTCGAGCAAGTCGCCGACATGGTTGGTATCACCGCCGTGTTGAAGCAGCACCCGTCCCAGCTGTCGGGCGGTCAGCAGCAACGCGTCGCGGTAGCACGCGCCATCGTGTCCGCCCGGTCGTTGCTGCTCTTAGACGAGCCTCTGTCGAATGTCGACGCAAAGGTACGCGACCAGCTACGCATCGAACTCCTGCGCATGCAACGCGAACTCGGCTTCACTGCGGTCTATGTGACCCACGACCAGGAGGAGGCGATGGCACTCGGCACCCGCATCGCAGTGCTGCAGGAAGGCCGTATCGCACAACTCGCGCCGCCCCGGGAGATCTACGAGAACCCCGCCTCGCCCTACGTGGCACGCTTCGTGGGCACGGTCGACGAGTTCGATGGCACGATCGTGGCGCGCAAGCGAGGAGAGGTCGCCGTCGAAACGGCCTCGGGTCTGCGTCTGCCCGTCGCCACCTCGCGCACCGACCTGCCCGACGATGTCGTGGTCATGGCTCGTCCCGAGCGGTGGACGCTTGAGCGGACCGAAACCGTCGATCCCCAGCACCTGTCGGGCGTGATCGAGGCGTCTTTGTTCCTTGTCGGATCACGCACGGAGTACGTCGTCTCGACGGGCGAGGGCGACGTGCGCGTACTGGCCTCGCACGGCAAGCAGATCCCACAGGGGAGCACGGTTGCACTGCGCTGCCAGCCCGAAGACCTGCTTATCTTCGGGAGGGACGAATGAGCGCACTCGACACCCGCACACCGGCCACCGAGACACCGGAAGCCACCTCTTCCCGCGGCGGGGGCATCAGCGCCTTCCTATCGTCCAGCCGGATCGTGTCGGTGCTGGCAGTGCTGGCGGTGGTGGGGCCACTCGCGGTCATGGTGATCAAGCTCTTCTTCCCAGATGGCAAACTCGATCTGTCCGCGTTCTCGAAGGTCTGGGCTGAGCCGTGGTTATGGTCGATGTTGGCCGACACACTTATTGCGGTCCTGCTCGGCGCAGGTATAGCTCTGTTTCTCGGCATGTTGTTCGCATGGATCAACGAACGCACCAACGCAAGCCTGGGCTGGCTCGGCAAGACGTTGCCGGTCGTGCCGCTGTTCATGCCCCCGCTCGCGAGCGCGATCGGATGGGTCCTGCTCGGTACCCCTGGCCCCGGCGTCCTCAACACCACCGCCACCGCGGTGCTCGGATGGGTCGGCATCGATGCGGGACAAGAGGGGCCGATCAACATCTTCAGCTGGCCCGGCATCGTGTTCCTGTTCTCGGTAAACCTGCTACCTCATGTTTATCTGGTGGTCTCCGCGGCGCTGGGAAACCTCGATCCCGCACTGGAAGAGGCGGCGCGCATGAACGGCTCAGGACCGCTGCGGACCCTGATGACGGTCACGATGCCCGCAATCAAACCCGCCGTGATCAGCGGGGCCATGCTCGCCCTCGCCGCAGGATTCGCATTGTTCTCCGTACCGTTTCTCATCGGCACACCGGCCGGCATCGACAACTTGACCGCCCGCATCGTGCACATGACAGCCAACGTCTACCCGCCCGCACTCGACGAAGCAATGGTGCTCGGTCTCATCGTGGTCTTTTTCATCGGCTCGAGCTGGCTGATCCAGCGGCGAGCCAACAAGCTCTCACGTCACTCGACCATCACCGGAAAGACAAGCAGCCCTTCCCGAATAGACCTCGGCCTGATAAAATGGCCCGCGCGACTGGTGATGATCGGCTACATCTGCTCGGCCATCGTGCTACCGGCGATCGCTCTCGTGTTCGTCTCCCTGCAGAGCTACTGGTCGGGCAAGTTCGATCTCGACACGCTTTCCCTCGATCATTACCGACAATTGTTCGCCCCGTCATCGAACACCCTGGCGGCGTTACAGAACAGCCTGGTGCTCGGTGTGGTCACTGCTTCGGTGGCACTGATCGTCACCGCACTCATCGCCTACTACGGTGACCGCCGTCCCGCGAGCTACCTCGGTCGTTTCGCGGATGGAGTGACGAAACTCCCAGCCGCGCTGTCGCACGTTGTGATCGCGGTAGCCCTGATCGTCACGCTCGCCGGCTCACCATTCGGGTTGCAGGGCACCGCCGTACTTCTGCTTCTAGGTTACCTAGTCATCTATCTCCCCCAAGCGGGTGTCGCCGCGAGTTCCGCTCTTGCACAGATCGGCCCGACGATGTCGGAGGCATCCTTGATGTCCTCGGCCTCCCAAGGACGGACCTTCCGCAAGGTCGTCCTGCCGCTCATGTCGCCCGGCCTGATCTCGGGATGGGTACTCGTTTTCGTGCTAGCCGCGGGCGATCTCACCGCGTCCGCGATGCTTTCCAGTCCCCGCACTCCGGTGGTCGGGTTCGTGATGCTCGACCTGTCCACGAGCGGAACCTACGGGGTGGTGGCGGCGCTCGGCGTCGTGATCACGCTCATTTCGGCAACCGTCGGTTCGCTCGCGCTGGCATACGGGCGCCGGGTAAGCGGACGCCGCACTCGCCAGTCGATCTGAATCTGATCACTCTGCACCGAAAGCACCGAAAGCACCGAAAGCACCGAAAGGATGTTCATGACCACCCGTTATGAATACGCCGTCGACTTCGACGCGATCACCGCGCTGGACTTCCATACCCACGTCGAGATCGACGGATGCGGCCACAAGGCCCTCGATGACGAGCTCATCGCCGCCTCCGAGAAGTACTTCAAGTCCGGGTCCGATCGCACTCCGACGATCCAGACCATCGCACAGATTTACCGCGAACGGAACATGGCTGCCGTCGTCTTCACCGTCGACGCGAATTCCGCGACGGGGCATCCAGTCAATTCCGTCGAGGAGATCGCCGAGGTCGCCGCCGCGAACAACGACGTACTCATCCCGTTCGGATCCGTTGACCCTCTGCAGGGTCGCGCGGCCGTTCGCCGCGCACGCACCCTCATCGAGGAATACGGTGTCAAGGGGTTCAAGTTCCATCCCTCCCTGCAAGGCTTCGAGCCCAATGACCGTGACATGTACCCCTTGTACGAGGTACTCGCCCAGCACGGAGTGCCCGCCCTGTTCCACACCGGACAGACCGGCATAGGTGCGGGCATGCCCGGCGGCCACGGAATCAAGCTGCGTTACTCGAATCCGATGCTGCTCGACGACGTCGCCGCCGATCACCCGCACCTCACGATCATCATGGCTCATCCTTCCGTTCCGTGGGTCGACGAACAGATTTCCATCGCCACTCACAAGGAGAACGTGTACATCGATTTGTCGGGCTGGTCGCCGAAGTACTTCCCGCCGCAACTCGTCCGTGCCGCCAACACGATGCTGGGAACGAAGATGCTGTTCGGTTCGGATTTCCCGGTGATCCAGGTGGATCGGTGGATGTCCGATTTCGAGTCGCTGGATATCAAGCCTGAGGTGGTGCCACTCATTTTGAAGAAGAACGCGCTTCGGGTGTTACGGATCGCGACGTAGGTCTGCTCCGCTGGACGCCGATTCCAACGAATACCTTGGCCGAGCCACCGACCGCACGTTGCGTTGGAGGAACAGCCGTGCGTCCAGGCGCATCAAGGCCGAGTGACCGTGATGAACGCGACATCTCGGGGTATCCCGAAGGGGTGCCGTTCGGCTCGACGGTGGATCCGGGCCGGACGAACGACGGTAATAGTTGAGCTTGGAAGCGCGCTCCTTACCTGTGGATCCCGGGTGGGCGTAACTTCCCGGGATGTGACTCGTGGTCCGCAACGGCTTTTACTAGGGAACGCAACGTGCTGACCTCTTCGGGTGTGATCTCGGTGACCGCACCACGAGTCAACGACAAACGCATCGGCCTGGAACTGTTGAACGGCAACGATACTCGTCGACGATCCCTCCCGCCTTGGTGCGCAAGTCGCCGCAGACGGCCGAAGTGTTGCCGCTGCTGTATCTGCATGGTTTGTCCACCAACGATTTCGAGCCGGCGTTGGAGCAGTTCCTCGGTACCGGCGCGCCGGGTTATCGGCGTCGGCGATCACCTGGCTGACCACTCAGTGGCAGGACGAGGCGAAGGGTTTCAGCCCGAGGGTGATCTCTCGAACTTGGATTGTGTGTACCTGCGGGTCGACGGAATCCACCTCAAGTTACGTCTCGATCGACGATGTAGACAAACCCGTCGTCGTTCAGATATCGGATGTCTCCCATGTGGTGCCAACCGGATTGACGCAAAACTACGTTCTCGTCGGCGCGGTTGAGATAACTAGGTGCGACGAGGGGACTTCGCAACTACCAGCTCGCCAGGCTCTCCGGCAGGCAGGATCGCGATCCGCGGTGCTCCGGGAGCTGATCAATCGAGGCTCGACCGGCGCCCGCTGCAGTCGCGGATGCGGAGCAGCAGCTGGGGATGTCGCCGGCGGTAGGTGTAAATAATGCTCGGCAATCTTCGCAACGGCGAAGGACAGTCACCGACCTTTGATCGCCGCTCCATCGGGCGGCCCGGGTCGTTTCCCGCGTGCGGCCCGAGGGAAGAAGTGATCACCGAGTACATCAACCGCCAATTTCTGGATCGTCAAAACTCAGTGTCACTGCGGTGCACGTTTCGAGACGATGTGCACTCCCGCACGTGAGGAAGAGTGGATCGAATACCTGGCCGACCGCGGAAAATGCGATGTCGAGGCCAAAACCGTGGCCACACGGAACTTTCGAGTAGCGAACTCCGCGGTCACAGGATGTTAGGGTCGGTGCTATCCACACGGGTGCCCCATTGCAGGGGCTGAGATCGGGCTGATGCAGCCTGCGACCGTTGAACCTGTCCGGGTAATGCCGGCGAAGGAAGAGGAGATCCATCATGAGCGCATCTGCCCAGCATGTCTTGGCTTATAACACTGACCAGGAGCAGGTCATTCGTGTTCCAGTCACGGAAATCTCCCTGGACGACAGCCCCGATGGCGTCTCGAATCCGCCGATTCGGATCTATCGCACAGCTGGGCCCGGCAGCGACCCGGTGGTCGGGTTGCCGCCTCTGCGGGCGTCCTGGATCGCAGGCCGCGGCGATGCCGAGACTTACGCGGGCCGGGAGCGAAAACTGCTCGACGATGGCCGCTCCGCGATCCGGCGTGGCGCAGCGTCCCAGGAGTGGAAGGGCGAACGGCCGGTGCCGCTGCGATCGATGAACGGTCGTACGGTCACCCAGATTCACTACGCCCGCGCCGGAGTCATCACCGAGGAGATGCGATTCGTTGCGTTGCGAGAAAACTGCGACGTCGAGCTCGTCCGTTCCGAGTTGGCAGCAGGACGGGCGATTATCCCAGTCAACATCAACCACCCCGAGTCGGAGCCGATGATCATCGGCAAAGCATTCATGGTCAAGATCAATGCCAACATCGGTAACTCGGCAGTCACCAGCTCGATCGCCGAGGAGGTCGACAAGATGCAGTGGGCCACCCGGTGGGGTGCGGACACCGTGATGGACCTGTCCACCGGTGACGACATCCACACCACCCGTGAATGGATCATCCGGAACTCCCCGGTGCCCATCGGCACCGTGCCCATCTATCAGGCGCTGGAGAAGGTCAACGGAGAGGCCAACGAGCTGACCTGGGAGATCTTCCGCGACACTGTCATCGAGCAGTGCGAGCAGGGCGTCGACTATATGACGATCCACGCCGGGGTGCTACTTCGCTATGTACCCCTGACCGCCGAGCGGGTCACCGGCATTGTCTCCCGCGGCGGGTCCATCATGGCCGGATGGTGCCTGGCCCACCACCAAGAGAACTTCCTCTACACCCACTTCGACGAGCTCTGCGAGATCTTCGCCCGCTACGACGTCGCCTTCTCCCTCGGCGACGGGCTGCGTCCCGGCTCGATCGCCGACGCCAACGACGCCGCCCAGTTCGCCGAGCTGAACACTCTGGCCGAGCTCACCACACGAGCCTGGGCGTACGACGTGCAGGTCATGGTGGAGGGCCCCGGCCACATCCCCCTACACCTGGTGCGGGAGAACGTCGAGCGACAACAGCGCCTGTGCCACGGAGCCCCGTTCTACACACTGGGGCCCCTGGTGACCGACATCGCCCCCGGTTACGACCACATCACCTCCGCGATCGGGGCCACCGAGATCGCCCGGCATGGCACGGCCATGCTCTGCTATGTAACCCCGAAGGAGCACCTGGGACTGCCGAACAAGGACGACGTGAAGACCGGGGTCATCACGTATAAAATCGCCGCCCACGCCGCTGACCTCGCCAAGGGCCACCACGGTGCCGCGGAGCGCGACGACGCGCTGTCGAAGGCCCGCTTCGAGTTCCGCTGGCGCGACCAGTTCGCCCTCTCCCTGGACCCGGATACCGCCGAGGCCTTCCACGACGAGACGTTGCCGGCCGAACCGGCCAAGACCGCGCATTTCTGCTCGATGTGCGGGCCCAAGTTCTGTTCCATGCGCATCTCCCAGGACATCCGCGACCAGTTCGGCAGCGCTGCCCAGCAAGAGGCCATCGCCGGGATGGAGGAGAAATCCGCCCAATTCCTCGGATACGGCGGCACTGTCTACCTTCCCGCCCCCACAGTCTCGCCATCCTGAGCCCATTGGGCAGTACAGATGCACTGACCCCGCAACAGCGATGTGAAGTCGGAGCTGTCATCCCGGCGAGTTGAGGGGAACGGTGGCACACGGTACTGCAGTTCTGCAGTCCCTACCCGACTACACTGCTGCCGCAACACCTTCTCGAACCCAGCGGACTCAGGTATCACGATTCGGACAGGCCCGCGGCGTTGACATTGCGTGAGGTGGAGCGTTGGCTGGTCCGGGCCATAGCCTCGCATCACTCGAACATTCACAAAGAAGGGTGTGAAATTGCATTCGATGCAAAACAGAGCCGCGGTTGGCCGCGTGTCGTGTTAACCCAGCATCGGTTTACCGACAGACGTTCCTCTTCAGGTGCAAACCCATCGTCCCTCCACCACCTCACATGTACCCCCGGGGGGTATAGCTTGGTATGGTCGACGACATGCATTCAGTGATCCGGCGGCTTCGACGGGGCGTAGCCTCGTCGGCCGGATTGCTGATCGTGTTGACGGTCTTCGGGGTGCTGCTGATGCACTCGGTGACACCGACCACGTCGATGGCTGACCCGATGTCCACGTCGATGAGCGGTCGCCACGCCTCGATGGCGGCCGCCGTCCGCTGTCGAGAGTTCGGTTCAGGTGGCGTTCGGGAAGCATGACTGTCCGTCGGCGCATCAGATGATGCATCCCTGCGTGGGAACCACGGTGTCGTGGCCTGCGCTGACGGTCCCGGCGTTGAGCGTCGACATCGACTTCGCGCCGACAACTGCGTCCGGAATGGGTGGTCGCACCGAGTCGACCCGGGGGCGGGCGCCGCCGTGGACCCTGTGGGAATTGGACAGATCGGTGACCTTGCGAGTGTGACAGGGAGCCCGGTAGATCAGGCCTACCGGCGGATCGAAACATATCCACTTCCCTGTTTTCAACACTCTTGCAAGGAGTTTCACATGCGTACCAAACTAGTCGCTTCGCTCGCTGCTGCCACCGTCGGCGCATTCCTCGTCGTCGGCTGTAGCGACAACTCGACCGACTCGCCCATGGACGGGCATTCCATGGGCTCGACCTCGTCTGCGCCGATGTCCTCGGCCCAAGCGAGCACGTCGGCGCAGTTCAACGACGCCGACGTGACGTTCGCGCAAATGATGTACCCGCACCACGCGCAAGCAGTCGAGATGGCCGCTATTGCGAACGGCCGCACCGACAACCCGGAAGTGCTGTCGTTGGCGTCGGCAATCGAAGCTGCACAGCAACCAGAGATGGACCAGCTGACGGCGTGGCTCGCCCAATGGGGCCAGCCTGCACCCTCCGCCGACATGGGCGAGATGAGCGGAATGGATCACAGCGCCGACAGCGGCATGATGACCCAGCAGGACATGGACGCGCTGATGGCGGCCACGGGGCCCGAGTTCGACCGCCAGTGGCTGACGATGATGATCGCCCACCACACCGGTGCGATCGAAATGGCGAACACCGAAATCGTCGACGGGTCCAACCCTGACGCTCAGGAAATGGCCCGCACGATCGTTTCCACTCAGCAGCAGGAGATCGAGACCATGCAGCGACTGCTCGGCTGACCTGGTTCATTATCGACGGGAAGGCCGCACCCTCTACTTTGGAGAGGGTGCGGCCTTCGATCATTCGGCGGTCAGGTCTGTCCAGTTGCGAGGCTTAGCTTTCCGACACCGGTGAGCTCCGGGGCTACGCTCCACGTCGGTCATCGCTCACTGCGCCGGTGATGGCGTCGGGTGTCAGATCGAGTCGACGGAGCAACTGTGCGTTGGCGGCGACGATGATCGTCGATAGCGACATCAGGATCGCGCCGATCGACATCGGCAGTACGAACCCGACCGGTGCCAACACCCCGGCCGCGAGGGGAACGGAGATGAGGTTGTATCCCGCTGCCCACCAGAGGTTTTGCTTCATCTTTCGGTACGACGCGCGCGAGAGTTCGATCACCGACAACACAGATCGCGGGTCGTCGCTCGCCAGAATGACTCCTGCCGATGCGATGGCAACGTCGGTGCCTGCACCGATCGCGATCCCGACATCGGCCTGCGCGAGAGCCGGGGCGTCGTTGACTCCGTCACCGACCATCGCCACGGTGCGTCCTTCCTGTTGCAGCTGGGCGACGTTGTGCGACTTGTCTTCCGGTTTGACTCCGGCGAAGTACCGGTCCACGCCGAGTTCGGTGGCCACAGATTTTGCGACGGCGTCGGCGTCGCCGGTGATCATGACGACTGTGATTCCGCGTTCGTGGAGTGCGTTGATTGCGGCGCGTGATTCGGGCCGGATCTCATCGGCGAGCGCGAGCGCACCGATCACGGCACCGCCGGCGAGGACGTGCAGGATGATGGCCCCCTCACCGCGCCACCGATCGGCGACGGCGAGTTCGGACGCACGCTCCTGCTCAAGCAGCGCGGGCCCGCCGACCTGGATGCGGGTTCCGTCGACGTCGGCGGATACCCCGACAGCTGGGGACGACTGGAAGTCGGTGGCCGCCGGCACGGTCAGGTTCCGGTGCCGTGCGGCGTCGACGATGGCGCGTGCAAGAGGGTGCTCGGAATCTGTTTCGGCGGCTGCGGCCAACGCAAGGACCTCATCGGCGGTGCGCCCGCCGGTCACTTCGATCGCGGTGACCGTGGGTTCGCCCTTGGTCAGGGTGCCGGTCTTGTCGAACAGCACGGTGTCCACTGTCCGCATGGTCTCCAATGCGAGCCGGTCTTTGACCAGGACACCGCCGCGGGCTGCTCGTTCGGTGGCGATGGAGACCACCAGCGGGATGGCCAGGCCGAGGGCATGCGGGCAGGCAATGACCAGCACGGTGATCGTGCGGATGACGGCTCCGTCGGGCATCCCAAGCAGCGTCCACACAGCGGCAGTGATGACTGCTGCTCCGAGGGCGAACCAGAACAACCAGCCCGCTGCAATGTCAGCGATGCGCTGGGCCCGCGACGTCGAGTTCTGGGCGTCGGCGACCAACCGGCCGATCCCGGCGAGAGCGGTGTCCTCCCCTATCGCGGTGACCTTCACTCGGAGACCGGAGTCGGTGGCCACCGTCCCGGCGACAACCTGGTCACCCTCGCTGCGGCGGACGGTGCGCGATTCCCCGGTGATCATCGATTCATCCATACTCGCCGATCCGGAAACGATGGTGCCGTCGGCGGGCACTCGCCCGCCGGGGCGGACGACGACGACATCACCGAGCTGCAGCTGGTCCGGGGACACCTGCACCACGTCGTCGCCGTCGACGCGTTCAGCGGTGTCGGGGAGCAGCGCCGCCAGAGAATCCAGAGCCGACGTCGTCTGCGCGAGTGACCGCATTTCGATCCAATGCCCGAGCAGCATGATCACAATCAGCAATGCCAGCTCCCACCAGAAGTCGAGCTGATGGTCGAGAACGCCGAGGCTCGCTCCCATCGATGCGAGGAAGGCGACTGTGATCGCCAAAGCGATGAGCAGCATCATTCCTGGTGCACGTGAACGTATCTCACTGACAGCGCCGGTCAGGAACGGCGAACCTCCCCAAACGAACATCACCGTGCCCAGCACCGGGGAGATCCAGCCGATCCACGACGCGTCGGGTAGCGAGTATCCGACGAGCATCGCGAAACATGCCGGAGGCGAAGATCACCGGGACAGCGAGGACCAGCATGATCCAGAACAAGCGGCGGAACATGCCGACGTGATCACCGTGCCCAGCGTGACCGCTACCGCCGTGCCCTGCATGGCCACTGTGGTCCGTGTGCCCACCGTGTCCGGAAGGGGCCGTGCTGTGACCGGACATCTCGTGGCCGGCGTCATGACCGCTGTGGGACACCGGAGTGGGTTGATCCGTTGGCACGGCGTCGACGCCGGGATGTGTGTGATCGTTCATCGTGCGTGTCCTCTCGTCCACCGAGTTCGATGGCTACGTAGTGCGCGAGTCTGCGGGTTGCGGTTCGGCTGTGTATCCGGCCTCACGGACCGCTGCGACGACCTGGGCCGGGTCGAGGTCTACGGCGCTTGTCACCGACAGTGTTCCCGCCGACGCGGACGCTTGGACTGTCGCCACCCCGGCCACTGCACTGACTTCCTCTCGTACCGAGGCCTCGCAATGGCCGCAGGTCATGCCAGTGACTAGGTAGTTCGTGGTGATCACGAGGTGCTCCTTCATTCGTTTCATACCCCCTAGGGGTATCCGACAGAACAGTCCGGACCATACCCCCTCCCCGTATGTTTGCAAAGGGACGGCAGGTCACCGTCGGTCTGTGTGCTGCGGTTTACTTCCGGGCGGACGCGAACTCGTCGATGACGTTCGAGGGCGACGAGGCGATTCGAGCTGTCCAAGGGTTCACACGTAGCGACTGAAGTAGCGGCACGGAGACCCCTTAGATCATCGGTAAAGCGGCGGCGCGCGCGGCATCGGCGGGTACGTGATCGACAGGCCAGGTGCCGACATCGCGTGAACATGCATCTGATGACTGTTACATTCATCCGGTGCCGGTCGATCGAGCTGCCAGAAAACCCACGTCCGAAGCCAAGGGATCCGCCGACCGCCTCCTGAGCGACGGCGTCGTGCTGGTGCTTCCGGAGGAGACCGTCCTGGAAGCAATGATCGAGGGGTGGGAGATACAGCAACGCGCTCGGATGCTTGCGAACTTGACGATCGAGCGGCGGACCCAGATCGTGCGGAGGTTGATAGCGTTCACGAACGACTACCCCTGGAACTGGTCTTCGGTGGACGTCGAGGAGTGGACCGCTCATCTTGTCGATTCGGGGGTCGCCCATTCGACCGTGCGGCTCTACCAGATGGCCGCGTCGCTGTTCTGCGCCTACATCACTGATGTCCGATATCGGTGGGATGAGGTCTGTCAGCGGTACTTTCGCGTTCACCCGGTGCAGGTCTTCCACGAATGGAACACCGTCGTCCACCGCGGGGAGTACGAAGGTCGACCGGGAAACCGGCCGCTGACCAGGGACGAGTTACAGGCCTTCTTCGACTATTGCGACGACCGGGTCAGCCGGGTCGGGTTGTCCGGCCGGAAGGGCTGGCTTGCCAGCTACCGAGACGCGACCTTGTTCAAGGTGATCTACGCCTGGGGGCTACGCCGCCGCGAGGCATCGATGTTGGACGTCGTGGACTGGACCGCGAACTCTGCGGCCAGCGAGTTCGGCCGCCATGGCGCATTATCGGTTCGATACGGCAAAGCCCTCAATGGCGGGCCCCCGCGGCGGCGAACGGTGCTGACCACGATGGGGTGGGCTGCCGAAGCCGTCGCCGAATGGATCACCGAGATTCGGCCCCTGTACGACACCGACCATCTCGCTATGTGGCCGACAGAACGTCGGGCGCGCGTCGGGACCGAGTCGATTTCGCACCGTTTCGCCGAGTATCGGGACGCCATCGGATTGGAAAAGCATCTCGGTCCGCACTGCTTGCGGCACTCGTATGCGACACACCTCCTCGAAGACGGTTTCGACCACCTGTTCGTTCAGCAACAACTCGGACACTCCTGGGGATCGACCACCGCGATCTACACCAGCGTCGGTACCGACTACAAGAACAATGCCCTTCGGCGGGCATTGGACCGTGCGTTCACCGCAGACTAGGACGGAGACAGGGATGCAACAACCACGCTTGAACTACGACTGGCACCTACGTCGACTCTTGGCCGAGAGGGGGATCTTCGCAACGACAGGTCTGGGACCGCTGCTCGCCGAACGCGGGATCAATCTGTCCGAAGCCCAGGTCTATCGCCTGGTCACTGGGACGCCGGAACGCCTCAGCCTACGTACCCTCGCGGCGCTCTGCGACATACTCTCGTGCACGCCGAACGACTTGATCGAACCAGTCGCCGAACGGGCGGCTGTGAGAGCGACCGGCACAACCACCCACCGGCCCAAGACTGCGGCAACACCGCCCGGCGCGAAGGCACGCTCACCGCGGCGAGCGGAAATCAAGCGCGATAAGTGACCAATACTGTTTGTGTACAGTGCAATTCAATCGTGGACCGCGTCAGGGTATGTGACCGCTGCAGAAAGAGGCGCCGGCAGCATCGCGGCGCGTGCACCGGCTGCGCGAAACCCGACAGGCTGTTGGACGACAACGCACTGTGCCGATGGTGTCGCGAGAAAGCGCAACAAAGCTGCCCGCGGTGCCCTAGCGTCGGTCAACCCCTGACCACCATGGACGGCGAACGCATGTGCGCACGGTGCGCGCTCCGCTGCCACCTCGAGCACGTGTTGCCACCCACCGCCAACGGACTCTTGGAACCACTTCGTGACGCCATTTTGCAGGCCGAACCGAAAACCACACGGCGATGGCTGAACCGCAACACCGATCTACTGCGCGGCCTCCACGACGGCACAATTCCCCTCACGCACGCAGCACTCGACCTACTGCCCCGCCCCAAGTCCGTCGACTACCTCCGATCACTTCTCATCGCCACGGGCATCCTCGACCCCGACGCCCATCGCAGTCTCCGGCGACTCGAGACGGAGCTACCTCAACTTCTGAGTGGACTCGACTCAGGCCACCACAAGCTCGCAAGCCAGTGGACGCACTGGGCTGTGCTGCCGCGCTTGCGCGGACTCGAATCGCACCGACCTATCGGCACCGCTGTTCAGAACGCACGCTGCCAAATCCTCCAAGTCATCGAGTTCCTCAACACCCTCGAACAGCGAGAAATCGAGATGCACCGTTGTGAGCAACACGCCATAGACGCCTGGTTCGCAGAGCCCGGCACGTCTCGTTGGCACGTGCGCCCGTTTCTGACCTGGGCACGCAGAACACGGCACCTACCGAAAGAAATCGACCTCCCGAAAGGTCGTCGAGTCCACGCAGAACTACCGACCGACGCCGAGGACCGCTGGCAGATCGGTCGACGCCTGGTCAAAGACGAATCACTCGACCCAGTGGATCGACTGGCAGGCGCACTGGTCGCCCTCTACGCGCAGTCGCTACGGCGAATCGTCAGCCTCACTACCGCCGACGTGATCGCCACCGCGACGACCACAGGCCTACGACTCGGTGCCACCGACGTCCTCGTCCTGCCTGATCCGTTCGCGGCGATCGCCCGAACACTGCCCCTCAGTCGACGCACCGGAACTGTCGAGCAATTGCCCACGACATGGCTCTTCGCGGGAGGCCACGCCGGCAAACCGTTGACTGCGACCAGTCTGGGAAACCGATTGCGCGCCATCGGAATCGAGCCCCGAAAGCTACGACTGTCCGCCACCGAACAGCTTGCCCGTGAGCTGCCCCCGAGTGTGCTCGCGGGAATCTTGGGCCTCAATGCTCACACCGTCGCCCAACACACCCTCAAGACGAACGGCCAATGGGCGAACTACGCCGCCAACCGCCGATCCTGATCAGTGGGAAAGCATTCACAGGTTCGAATACACCCACACTGCCAGCACTGTACGCGTGGAACGCTGCTGCGGCAGTCAGGTAGGCGGCCCATGCATCGGTGTCGGTGAGCTGGGCGACCTTCGCGGTGATGCTCTCGTGCAGTGCGGCGGCCTGCTCGCGTCGCGCTGCGCTCT
>Ga0208493_10143_pt1 | contig 18908 bp, 15 predicted proteins | sample AntDryMetagUQ493_FD_188088 | JGI IMG/M metagenome (GOLD analysis project Ga0208493, IMG submission 188088) | Polar desert microbial communities from Antarctic Dry Valleys - UQ493 (SPAdes) | ecosystem: Environmental > Terrestrial > Soil > Desert | place: Antarctic Dry Valleys | collected 2008-12-31 | reverse complement strand
CGCCCTCGTGGCGGTGATGCGAAAGCTTCTGGTGACGCTCAACGCCATCGTCCGCGACCGCACGCCCTGGCAGCCACTCACAGCTTGACCTTCAACACAGCCGCTCAGTCGTCGTGGCGCTGCCGTGGAGGACCTGTCCCATAGCGCCTCCTTCCATGCGGCATCAGTCGTACCACCACATAGCGGGACCGACCATCTAATTCCTCCCGCTTTTTTCCAAGCGGCGTCATCCGGCCTGTTAGCAAGGATGAGGGCTCGGTCCGGAGCTGTAATGCCCGTTGACGATTGCTCGCCAAGTCGATGACTTGGCGAGCGCGCTGAAGCCATCAACGCATGCAGCACGTCAGCCTCGCAATCCCTCAGCCTTGCATTTTGCTTACGACATGTTTGAGCAAAAATAGGCCGATGGTGGTAGACGTTAATCCGAACATTATTACATACAAGTAGTCTACCTGAAGTCCTGCATATGGGTAGTATGCAGATCTTACCCATTCCGCCGTTTGTAGTGCGGGATTGAATTTCATCCAGAAGTACACTTTTTCGGGAAGATAGCTCGGCATAAACATCACGCCGCTAGATACATACAATATGATACTGAAAAGCGCGTATCCGATCATCCAACCTGGAAAAAATCCAATGATTGCGACGTTAATTGTCCCCACCCCAATGCCGAGAATGATCGCGGCTATATAGCCGCCGACGGCAGTAAGCGGGTCCGAAGGAATCGGATCTACCCCTATCGCCACAAGCACTGAGCTGACAACGAGCAGCGCTAGGAAGCCAGTGACGATCTCGACGAGGATGCGTGAAAATATCAAGTCAAAAAGTTTAACCTGAGGATAGTACGTCAAAGGGCGATTCATGATCACAGATTTCATGACTTCGCGGGAAATATACTGAAATAAAAGAACAGGAACAGCGCCGGTTGCGAAAAACATTGCTCTATCATCGCCGAGTGGCGCAGGTAGCTTCTGGAATGTGTAGATCGCGATCAGCAAGAAGATGTGGACGCACGGCCACAGAACTACGACGCCGTAGCCCCAGATGGATGCGCCGAATCGAGTGCGCATATCGCGCAGGATAAGCGCATGTAGGACATGCAAATATGATTCGAGCGGGCTCCGGCGCTTGTCGGCCGGCGTAGAGACAATCATGGGACCAAACCTCGGTTCGATCGAGGCATCGGCGCAAACATGGGCGAAAGTGCGTTTGTGTCACCGGGTCGACCCGACCCGGCAGGTCTGCGCGTCCAGGCTGAACGCTGTCGGCAGGAACACGGTCCGTTGGGACGGTTGCCGTCCGATGCATCCTCTCCGCCTCGGATCCCGTCTCGATCGGAGTCGGCCTGAGACAGAGTAGGATCCGCGTGAAAGGTTGCCTGCGATACGGGACAGATCAACCCGCCTATCCGGTCCTGCACCGTAGGTCGCGGCAACGGTAGCGAAGCTCGCGGTTCTGCGCCTGGACGCGCCGGTGTCTGATCGGGAAGCGACGCCCTCGCAGCGTCCGGATAGAGCCGACCAGCGCTCGCCCGTCTCCATATTACACGGTCGGTCGACGGCCGTACATCGAGCGACTCTGTCGATCGTAGCTGGCGATCAGGCGGGTCGATTGACGTCTCGAACGGCTTATGGCCCAAGCATCTCTCCGGTGACGCTTTTGAGAACGAGTCGATGGTCGGAGATGACACGCTGGCGAAGGCCCTGGCCGATGTGCGGAAACGGCGAGCGGATCTTGAGACTGATTACAAGCGCATCACGAGCGAGTTGAACAAGCTTCGAACGGCCGAGCGATCACTTGCAGTGATCGTCGAGGGCACCGATGTTGAGGAGAGTAGCGCATTTCCCAAGCTCATCCCTGCGGACGAGATGCAGACCCACTCACGTCGTGCAACCGGGCGCGGCAGCCGTGGTCCCCGGGCAAATTCGGCGAAAGGTCGATTGAAGGCGCTTCTGGACGGAACCGGACCGCAGGGGTTGTCGCACGCGGAGATCGAGCGCCGCCTACCCGACGTCGCCCCAAACACGTTGAATACGTATCTGAGCATGATGGTCACGGGCGGTGAGGCGGTGCGCCGAGGCGACTTCTACGTCGCCGTCGATTCCATCGCTCACAACGATGCTGCGACTGAGCACGCCTCGGACGAGACTCAGTCGGACGGGGATGCGGACGCAAGCGCTGCGGAGTGAGGCGGATGTGTTTCGCCGAGGCGCGAGGCTGGACCGGGAACGCGGCCGGTCGATTGAGTTGGAACTGCGGTCAGGCCACTGACTTGGCCGTCGCGACCGTGGACGCCGCGCGTTGACCGCTTGACGGCGCCCTCAGAACGCGGCGCCCGCTCACGCGGGCACTTCAAGCGAACCGCTGGCCTCCGAGTCGGTGTCGGATGTCGGCTGCTGCCGCAGACGCCAACCGATCCAGATCAGAAGGGCCGCGGGAATGGATAGGAGAAAGCCTAATCCGATCGTGCCGATGTGGCTGGCCAAGCGCCCATATAGGCCGCCGGTCACGCCGTCGTGCCACGAGGCCAGGGCCATGCCGACGGCTGCGAGGAGAAGAAGGACTGGAAGCTTGAACCACCAGGGCAAGGCTGCCGCGTGCTCAGCCTTCGCCTCGGGATCGGTCTGAGGCGGTTCGGCCTCGCGCTGTCTGAGGAGCGCTTCCATCTGGATCTGGAAGGCTTGCTGGTCTGGACTGCTTCGAGCCGCCGGCGAACCCCAGTTCTCTGCTGGGCTGGCTGCTAGCGTCGAGGTGTCCTGGACCAGAGGCCCGACCAGCGGACCCGGGATCGCGGCCTCTGCAGCGACCATGAGGCGTGCTTCGTGCCGGCGCATGAACAGCCACAGCGCCACAGCGCCGAAGAGGACAAAGGCGAGCAGACTCAGCCCGACCGGCCCCATGAGATTTTCGATCGAGCGCCCGCACAGGTAGGCACCAAAACCCATGATCGAGGCCCAAGCCATGCCACCGAAAGCGTTGAAGGCTATGAAGCGGCGGGCATCGAGCTTGTTCACGCCGGCGAGCACGGCCGCGTAGGCGCGCAGCATCGCGGTGAAGCGGCCGAAGAACACGATCTTTCCGCCATGCTGGCGGAATAGGTATTGGCCGAGCTTGAGCCGACCATGGTCGAGCCCAATCAGATGGCCCTTGCGCAGGAGCAGGGGTAGGCCCCATCGCCGGCCCACCCAGTAGCCGGCATTGTCGCCCAGGATCGCGGCAGTTGCGGCGATTGCTACCACAACGGCGATGTTGATGTTGCCGGTACTGCCAGCATAGGCGGCCGAGGTCAGCAGGATGGTCTCACCGGGCAGCGGCAGCCCGGCGCTCTCCAGCGTGATGATGGCGAAGATGGCGAAGTAGCCATAGTGCGCGATCAGGTCGGTGATCGGCAGATCGTGCAGGGAGGTCATCCAGCGTCCCTTTGTTTCGGAAAGCGCCGACTGTTGGCTCTAGGAAGGTGGCGGTACAGTGACGCGAAGGCATACTGTCGCGACCGTGGCGCATCCCGGTCTCCGGATGCCAGGCGAGCTATAAGGCTGAGAGATTCTCCTGGGTTGATCGTTCGCTGACAGGCACTCCACGCAGCCGTATCATCTATTGCAGTGCAGGCCGACGGGGCTCTAAACGAATGTCGTTGCACTCTGCGCACCCTAGACGAGCGGGCATGACGGTCGAGATTCGCGGTAACCTCAGCGCCAACAACATCGTGCTGTCGGAGAAATTTCGGCGCTATTCCACCGGCAGCATCCTGTTCAACGGCGAGGGCGCGCGCGTCGAGATCGACGGGCCGGTGACCAGCGGAGATTTTTCTCTCGCCATCGGCTCGCATGCCTCAGTCACGATCGGCGCGGACTGTGTGATTGGACGGCTCACCCTCAACGCGTTCGGCGAAGGCGCGCGGATCGACATTGGGCGCGAGGTTGGCTTCGCGGGTGCTGTAAGCCTCAGCACACATGAGGGTGCCCAGATCAGCATCGGTGCGCGCTGTCTGATCGCGGGAGATACGGTATTCAGCGCCTCGGACTTCCACCCGGTGTTCGACGTCGCCACGGGCGAGCGCATTAATTGGGCAAGCGATATTCGGGTCGGGGAACACGTCTGGGTGGGAGCTCGGGCCATGATTCTGAAGGGAGCGAGTATCGGCCGAGACTCTGTCGTCGGTGCCGGCTCGATCGTCACCAGCGACTTCGACTCCAACAGTCTGATCGTCGGCAATCCGGCCCGGCTCCTGCGCTCTGGCGTTTGCTGGAGTCACTGATGTGCTGCCGCGCGCTTCGGATCCGCGACGCTTCATGTGCCCCGTCCAGACCGATAGCGCTCCTGTTGCCGCTGAGCTAAGAACGCCGGACATTCAGCAGGGTAAGCTCGGACATTCGCGCGATCCGGTGCGGAGCGGATCAGTGAAGGGGCTGCGATGATGCGTTGCGAATCCGCGTGCCGCAGTGATGAAGGACGACACGTGAGTGGCGAACAAGATCGAACCGGGATTGCCCGATGATCCGCCATACCCTCCTCCTGCGTTTCGGCTCCGGAACGACACAACGGGAGCGCGATGCTACTCTCCAGTCGCTCATCGGGCTGTGCGACCGCGTCGGGGAGGTCGCCTCATTCGCCTGCGGTCCGGATGTCGATCTGCGCGCGCGAGCGGAAGGCTTTACGCATGCGTTCGTCGTCATCTTCGGAAGCCCGTCGGCGCGTGACGCGTTCCACGCGCTGCCGGACTACGCGACCATCCTGAACGGGCTGTCGCAGGCCGATGTCACCATGCATGTCGCCGAGTAGAATCTTGGCCGGGTCTTGCGCGCCCGAGCCCAGAGCGGCTTCCAGATTGGGGTAGCTCAACGATATGCCTGTCAGGATTGACGACCGCGGCGCGAACAACCAGGTCGACGCGCCATCCGGGTTCCTGGAGACCTACGATGGAACGATCACCTTCGAGGGACACCACAACCACGTGGTGATCGGGCACGGGTCGAACTGCAACGGCATGTCGATTCTGTGCCGATCGCACGGAACGATCCACGTCGGCGACCACGTCCGGCTCGAGACCCTCCGTGTCTACCTGCTGGCCGCATCGAAGCTGATCGTCGGCGAGCACACCGCCTTCGTGGGCGACGCCTCGATCGCCGCGCACGAGGCCCGAGACATCACCATCGGCCACAATTGCCTGATCGCGGGCGGGGTGAGCTTCACGGTCAGCGACATGCACTCGATCGTCGACGTGGATACCGGCGAGCGGGTCAACCCACCCCGCCCGATCCAGGTCGGTCACCGTGTCTGGCTCGGGACTAGGTCGACGCTTCTGAAGGGCACCACCATCGGGGACGGCTCGATCGTGGCCGCCAATTCCCTCGTAAGCGGCGAGGTCGCCGCCAACGTCCTCGTGGGGGGCATTCCCGCCAAGGTGCTCCGCACCCGGGTGTCGTGGCGCAACGACTTGATCTGAACGGCCGCCCTCTCGCCGAGCGCCCCGCGCGGCCCCTTCGTCGCGGGCGGCCTTGCCCTCGCCGCATTGCCGCGACACCTCCCGAGGTGTCACGCGTGCGAGGCCCCGATCATCCCACCGCTTGACGAGCCCTGTCCGATGCCCATCGACGGCGCGCAGGGCCGGGGGGCGAGCCTCGCCGATTTCCGAATTGCCGCAGCGGGTGATCCATGCTGGATGCGTTGGAACAGATGAATCTCGCGGGTCACTGGGTGGAGAGCATTCTCCATATTGGGGCCAACGAGGGCCAGGAACGACACGATTACGAGGCTAATGGCGCCAGCCCCTGCCTCTATGTCGAGCCGGTCGACGCGGCCTTCTCGGCCTTAAGGACCAACCTCGCCGCCATGCCGTTCCACCGTGCGATCCAGGCAGTGTGTGCCGAGCGCGAGGGCGAGGAGGTCATGTTCAACGTGGCCAGTAACGGCGGCCAGTCCTCGAGTCTCCTGCCCCTCGGCGTGCATGCCGAGCACCACCCGGACATCGTCTACACCGGGGCGCAGCGGATGGTGACGACCACAGTTGACCGAATTGTAGCGGAGTTCAGTCCGGGACGGATGCCCAACCTCCTGGTGATCGATGCGCAAGGTTCCGACCTGCAGGTGCTACGGGGCGCGACGCGGAGCCTGCCGGCGGTGGACGGGGTCTATATTGAGGTTAGCGAGGCCCCGCTCTACGAGGGCGGCTGCACGCTGGACGAGATCACGGGCTTCCTGAAAGGCTTCGACCTGCGCCTGCGGTGGCTGCGCCTCAACGGTGCGGGGCACGGCGAGGCCTTCTACTGCCGGCCTAAATCAAGGGCCATCAGCATGCCCGACTACGATGGGGTGGTGAGCGAGGGCAAGCCGGCGGCGCAGAGCAGCCTTTGCGAGTGGTCTTACTTCGACGCGGCGAACGGGCCGCAGGGGGGGGTCGACGGTCCGCTGACCGGGCGCCCCGGGTTCCACACGGACATCGAGGACGCGCCGTGGTGGCAGGTGGACTTGGAGGCAGTACACGCCCTGAACGAGGTGCGGGTCTTCAATCGCATGGACTGCGCCCGGGAGCGTTCGCGGACGCTACAGGTACTCCTGTCGGATGATGGCGAGACTTGGCGCTGCGTGCACGATCAGGCTGGCCGCACATTCGGCGGCGCGGATGGCCGTCCGCTGCAAGTCCAGCTCGTGGGGGAGCAAGCCCGGTACGTGCGCTTGCAACTGGCTGAACGCGCGTTTCTGCACCTCGACAAGGTGCGGGTGTTCTGACCACGGTCGCGCCGATCCAGACCGGCCGCGTTCATGGCCCCATCTCTCCGTTGCCCGCCGCACCGCTCTGGCAGATCGGCTTTCATCCGTTCTCCTGCGAGGCCGACGTCGCGGCGGGCTAAGCGTCTGGACTTGCTCCAGTTTAGATATTGTTGGCGAATTGGGTGAATCGGTTTGAGATGATGGGCGTTTCCGGATCATGGCGCAGAGCGCGCCTTGTCCGGGAGATCGAGAATGTCTCCCCATCCCACACTCGATTCCCGCGTCCCACGCGAGACCGCGACCGTCGCCCGTGCCGCATTCCCACGCGGTCATGCCTATCTCAGGCTGCGGGATGCTCTCGGTCCGATCGACACGGATATCCAGTTCGCTGGCCTGTTCGCACACGTCGGACAGTCGGCGGCCTGCCCCTAGCGGCTGGCGCTGATCACGCGACTGCAGTTTTCCGAGAACCCGTCCGACCGCTTTGCGGCCGATGCGGTGTGAGCTCGCATCGATTGGCGACTGTATGGCGGGTCAAGTCATGAGATCGCTTTGGTCGAAGGTTTTGTCGTCAGGAATGAGGGCGTTGGCCAAAGTGACGAGGCGACGTCCCATCGCGAAGATGGTTAGCTTGGCTGGTTTGCCGGCGTCTTGCATGGCGCGATAGGGCTTGCGGAATTCCGGGCAGGCGCGGGCCGCGACCATGCCGGCCATGTAGAAGGCCGTACGCAGGCACGGCCGGCCGCCGACGATAGCGTGCCGGCCGGGATAGGCTCCGCTCTGGCTGGGGTGCGGTGCCATGCCGGCCAAGCTCGCAGCGGCCTTGCGATCGATCTGCCCGAGTTCGAGCATATCGGTGATGAGCACGCAGGCGATGCGCCGGCCAATCCCCGGGATCGAGGTGAGGATGACGCGCTTGCGGGCCAGTACCGGGTTAGCTGTGATGCGTCGGCCGAGTTCGGCCTCGACCTCGGCGCAGGCCCGCTCCAAGGTCTGGATGACCACCCGATGGCTGTCGGTGATCCTCGGGTCGAGGGCCTGTGCCAGCCGGGTCTTCTCCATGGCGGTCAGCTCGGTTCCATGGCGGTCAGCTCGGTTCCATGGCGGTCAGCTCGGTTCCATGGCGGTCAGCTCGGTTCCATGGCGATCAGCTCGGTGAGCTGGCGTCGACGCGTCGACAGGGCTTTGAGGGCAGCCTGCTCGGCCGTCGGGACGGGGCGGAGGAATTCGCTCATGCGGTGAGCGAAGCGGCCGATCAGAGCGGCGTCCACCCGGTCCGTCTTGGCGATCAGTCCCTCGGTCGGCCTCGACCTGACCGATCCCGGTTTCGACGCCTCGGTCCTGAGCGAGTTCCGCTCCCGCCTCGTGGCCGGCGAAGCCGAGGCCCTGCTGTTCGACACCCTGCTCACCCCCTGCCGGGAGTGCGGCCTCCTGGCCAAGCGTGGCCGTCAGCGCACAGACGCGACCCATGTCCTCGATGCGGTCCGCAGCCTCAACCGCCTCGGCTGCGCCATCGAGACCTTGCGGGCCGCCCTGAACGCCCTGGCTGTTGCCGCGCCGAACTGACTACGGGCCCATACGGATCCGGTAAGGGCTCGCCAAGCGGCCCAATCGGTCAGGCGGCCTGAGAGTTGACCGAGGCCCTTGAACAGTTCCAGGGCAGGAGTTCGGCCAGGCGTTTGGCCGGATGATCGGCGAGGCGGGTGAGCACGTCGCGCAGGTAGGCTTCCAGATCGAGCCCGTTGAGCTTGGCCGTCTCAATCAGCGTGTAGAACGCGGCCGCCCGCTCGGCGCCTCGCTCCGAGCCGGCGAACAGGTAGTTCTTGCGCCCGATCGCGACGGACTGCAGCGCCCGCTCGGCGGGGTTGTTGTCGAGGGCGATCCGCCCATCGTCGAACACCCGGGTCAGCGCCGCCCAGCACACCAGCATGTAGCGGAATGCCTTGGCGAGATCGGAGCCGCCGGAGAGCTGCGGCAGGATTGTCTCAGCCCAGGACTTCAAGGCCGCTGTGAGCGGTCGTGATCGAGCTTGGCGCTGCCGCAGGCGCTCATCGGGTGGCTTGCCGCTGACGGATCGCTCGACCTCGTAGATCACGCCGATCCGTTCCAGAGCCTCGAAGGCGACCGCCGAACCGGTCCTGGCATGAACGTCGAAGAACTTGCGCCGCGTGAGGTATGGCTGTGTCAAGCCCGACCGGCTCCGTGCTCGGGTCACCAAGGCATGAACCCGCCTGCACCAAAAGTGCGGAAGGACCAAGTTTGCCGTATCGCCTGACACCATTTCGATCACATCGCCCCGACAGCGCTGACCGATGACGCCTCGCTCAGAAACTGCCAAGTGCTGTGCCGAGCCTGCCATGCAGCCAAGATGGCGGTAGATATCGACGTGATAGCACGCGTGCGGCGGGTGAGCGATAGGCACGCGGGCATCAAGTGCCCGCATCGACGCCCGTTGCTGGGCGGTAGGGCGAACCCGTACAAGCGGCTCATTGGCGGCCGCGTCGTACGCCGCCACCTGGGTGAACAGCAGGAGTGACGCTGCTGGCATCGCCTGCCGAAGGGATGATCAATCGTGCCCTGCGACGTCGTTCACTTTCATTGCAGGGTTATCGCAAGCACCGCGGCTGCCAACCCGCGGGAGACTAACTTGTGAGCCTCGTTCGGCGGTAGAACGCCGTCTAAGCATCGCAATGGGCCTTGAAAAGGACCGCCAGTCGCAAAATCGATCTGGCTGGCTCGAATACTGTAGAAATCGACACGAATAGCTTATCGTTCCGACATGTACCCTGCAATGTCCGCAAAATAACGCACTAACCCGTGGTTTAGGATCCGTCCGTAACTCGACAAGATCATCGCGCAGCTCAAACTTGACGTGGGTGCCCGCAGGGCTGTAGCAGCCGTGCATCTTTGGGACGGGACGGGTTCATGACGGCCAAGCGAGCGCTGATCACGGGAGTGACGGGCCAGGACGGCGCGTATCTGGCGCAGCTGCTCCTGCAGAAGGGCTACGCCGTCACCGGCATCGTGCGGCGCTCCAGCCATGCCGGCGTGTTCGATCACCGGTTGAAATGGCTCGGCATCCTCGACGATGTCGAGCTGGTCGACGGCAACCTGCTCGACCAGTCCGCCCTGCTGCGCATCGTCCAGGCGGCCAAGCCCGACGAGATCTACAACCTCGCGGCCCAGTCGTTCGTGACCTCGTCCTGGCAGCAGCCGCTGCTGACCGGGCAGGTCACCGGCCTCGGCGCGGTGCACATGCTGGAATGCCTGCGCTCGGCGGCGCCCCAGGCGCGCTACTACCAGGCCTCGACCTCGGAGATGTTCGGCCTGATCCAGGAGGCCAAGCAGAGCGAGTCGACGCCGTTCTACCCGCGCTCGCCCTACGGCGTGGCCAAGCTGTACGCGCACTGGATGACCATCAACTACCGCGAGAGCTTCGGGCTGCACGCGTCGAACGGCATCCTGTTCAACCACGAGAGCCCACTGCGCGGCGTCGAGTTCGTCACCCGCAAGGTCACCGACGCGGTGGCGCGGATCAAGCTCGGCCGGCAGAAGGAGCTGCGGCTGGGCAACATCGACGCCAAGCGCGACTGGGGCCACGCCCGCGACTACGTGAAGGCGATGTGGCTGATGCTGCAGCAGGACCGCCCGGACGATTACGTGATCGCCACCGGCCGGACCACGACGGTGCGCGACATGTGCGAGATCGCGTTCAAGCACGTCGGCCTGAAGGTGGACGACCACCTGATCGTCGACCCGGCGCTGTTCCGGCCGGCAGAGGTCGAGGTGCTGCTGGGCAACCCCGCCAAGGCCAAGGCGACCTTCGGCTGGGAGGCCGAGACCAGCCTCGAGGCGCTGATCACCGAGATGGTCGACGCCGACATCAAGCGCCTCAGCGCCAACGCCTGACCGGGGCGGCCCATCGGGAGGCATAGCCGAGGACGGCACGGGCCGGAACACCCTTTCCCCGGCGCGCCGGGCGGCGCGGACCGACACCGGACAGATGCCTCGTCTACCGTCCGGCGGACATCAGTGGAAGCACGCCGCATGACGACTTTCAAATACTCGCTCGAAGATTACGCCTTTGCGGAGTCCGAGTTCTACACCTACCGGCGTCGCCTCGCCGACTACGTCGTTCGCCTCTCCGATGCGGCCGCATTGCTGCGCGAGCACACGAATGAAGTCACGGTTGCCGGCGTCGGCCTCGCGCCGCAGCCCGGCGACGCTCCGGTGATCGACGGACCCGGGTTGCCGGGCTCCCTCGACATCCACCGCACTCTGGAGTGCTATCGGGGTGCCTATCAGCGTCTGCGCACGACCTGGGATGGGTTGAACCCAGCTCAACGCCAGGGACTGCGTTCGCCTCCATCCGGTCTGCCGACGCTGCGGCCGGTCGACGGTTGAGGCACCCGCCCGCGATCCACCCGCCCCCGGGCCGGGCTGCGGCGCGGGCCGGATCCGGGAGGTCCGTCGCGGCCGGCGAACGGCGGGGCTCTGATCTCGACGACGCCCTTCTGGATCAGGACATTGCAGCATCCCAGGACGCTGGTTATCAGTTCGGCCCGCTCGAAAATCCGAGATAATATGGACGCCCCGCCGCAATCCGACTTGTCCGCTCCCGGTTTGGCGTCCGCGCGCGGGATGACGATGGGATCCGATGCCTTGGCGCAGGCCATCGCGCAATCGGGGCTGTTCGACGCGACCTGGTACACCCTACGCCATCCGGAGGCGGCCGACGCACCCCTGGCGCACTACATCGCGCATCAGAACGCGGATGGGTTCGATCCGAACCCCCTGTTCAGCACCGCTTGGTACCGGGCCGAGGCCCCGAGTGCGGGGGAGAGCCCGCTCCTACACTACGTTACAGCCGGCGCGGTCGGTGGCCTCGATCCGCATCCGCTCTTCGACACCTCTTGGTATCTCGCCTGCAACAGCGATGTCGCCGGCGCGGGCGCGAACCCGCTGCAGCACTATCTCGCCGAGGGCGGCCGCGAAGGCCGCAACGTCCATCCGCTGTTCGACACCGGCTTCTACCTCCGGCAGCGTCCGGACGTGCGCGATGCGGGTCTCAACCCGTTGCTGCACTTCCTCGCAGACGGGAGCCGGGAGGGGGTAGACCCTCACCCTCTGTTCGACAGCGCGTGGTATCTCGCCCGCTACCGGGACGTTGCTGCAACCGGCGAGAACCCTCTCGTCCACTACATGCGCCTCGGGGCGCAGCTCGGCTACGATCCGCATCCGCTGTTCGACACGCAATGGTACCGCCAGACCTTCCCGGACGCGGGCGAGAACGCGCTGCTCGACTATCTCGGCCGCGATGCCGCGGACGGCGCCGAGCCGCACCCGCTATTCGACTCCCCCTGGTATCTCGAGCAAGCGCCCGACGTGGCCGAGGCGGGGATGAATCCCGCGATCCACTACCTGACCGACGGGGCACGCGCGGGCCTCAGCCCGCATCCCCTCTTCGATCCGGCCCATTACCTCCGGCAAGTCCCGGATGCCGTCGACGCTCGCGCCAATCCCTTGCTGCATTACCTGAGGGACAGCGGCACGGCGAGCCCGCACCCGCTGTTCGACGTCGCTTGGTACCTAGCGCGCACGCCCGAGGCACGGGGCCTGAATCCGCTGCTCCATTACAGGACGCGCGGCGCCGCGCTCGATCCACATCCGCTATTCGACGCCGCCTTCTACCTGTCCCGCAACGCGGATCTCGTCGGGACCGGCCGCAGCCCGCTCGCGCATTTCATCGAGGGGGGCGCCGCGGAGGGGCGCGATCCGTGTCGGCTGTTCGACACATCTTGGTACTTGGAGCGCAATCCGGACGTGGCCGGCTCCGGGCAGAATCCCCTGGTGCACTTCCTCGGCGACGGCGGCCGAGAGGGGCGCGACCCGCACCCGCTGTTCGACATCGGCTGGTACCGCTCCCGCGTCCCGGATATCGAGGACGCCAACCCCCTGGTCCATTACCTCGTACACGGCATCCGAGCCTGCACGAACCCGAACCCCCTGTTCGACGCCGCGTGGTACCGTGCGCACCATCCGGAGCTCGGGCGGGACCAAGATCCCCTCGTCGACTACATCGAGCGCGGGGTCCACATCGGATCCGAGCCACACCCGCTGTTCGACGGCGGCTGGTACCTTCGGACCTATCCGGACCTGGTCGACACCTTCGAGACACCGCTGCACCATTACTTGCATCTCGGCGCCGCGGAAGGCCGGGATCCGAGCCCGAATTTCTCGACGCGCTGGTACCTGGAACGCCACCCGGACGTGGCCCGCGCCGGCCTCAATCCGCTGGCCCATTTCGCCACCGCCGGCCGGACCGAGGGCCGGGCGCCGCTGCCGCTCGAGACGCTCCACGAGCGGCGCAGCACCGCGGCGCTTCTGACGCTCGCCACGGAGGTCCAGGACATCCACCGGCATATCGGGCTGATGGTGGTGCAGCCCACCTTCGTGGTGCTGGTCGGCGGCGCGGACGTCGAGGCGGCCGAGTGCACGCGGGCCTCCCTCGACCGGCAGATCTACACGCGCGCGCTCCGCTGCCAGACGCCGTCGGCGGCAGCCGACGCCCTCCGGGACCTGGAAAACGCCTACCTGCTGTGGCTGGAGGCCGGCGACGAGCTGCCTCCGCGCGCCCTCTACGATCTTGCCTGCGACATCAACCGCGCGCCCGACACCGACCTGATCTACGGCGACGAGGAGGTCCCGGGCCGGTACGGCATCCTGCCTTTCTTCAAACCAGGCTGGAGTCCGGACTACCTCGAGAGCTTCGACTACGTCGGCCGGGCGGCCTGCTACCGGGGTGCCGCGGTCGCCAGCCTGCTGGTCGAGGCGCGTAGCGCTTTCGATCTCACCCTGCGCCTCGGCGAGGCCGGCGCCCGGATCCGGCATCTGCGCCGGATCCTCCTGCGCGGCCCGGACCGGCGGTACGGGGAGGACGCGACCGAGCGCGCGCTGATCGGGGAGCGGCTGGCGCGTACCGACCGCACGGGCGCGCGCATCGACGTCGCTTCTCGGGCCCGCCGCTACGCCGTGGCGCCCGGCCCGCGGACCGAAACCGTCTCGGTGATCGCCTCGCTGATGCTCGGTCCCGTCGGCGAAGAGGCGCGATCGGTCGAAACCTTTATCAGTCGGATCGCCGCGATCCGGGAGGAATCGAGCCACGCCCGTCTAGACGTGACGGCCGTCCTCGATCGGGAGGCCGGTTCCGTCGAACAGGCCGCCCTTCGCGCGGCCGGGTGCCGACCGGTCGTCGCGCCCACGGGAGCGATCAGCCCCGCGGGCCGGCTCAATCACGGGGCCCGCGAGGCGAGGGGCGACGTGCTGCTATTCCTCGCCCCTGAGCTGGAGCCGACCGAGCGTCACTGGATCGAGCGTATGCTGATCCATCTCGACAAACCTGCGGTCGGCGCCGTCGGCGCGCGCCTGATCGGCGGTGACGGCCAGTTCCGGCACGCCGGCCTCGTTATGCATGCAGGCCTGCCCGAGCCCGTACGCGAGGGCAACGGTGGGGCAGACGGCTATTTCTTCAGCGCCGCCGCCGCCCGGAATTTCCTGGCCGTGAGCGGGGAATGCCTGATGACCCGGGCCGCCACGTTCGCCGAAGCCGGGGGATTCGACGAGGCGCTCGGCGGGGCACTTTGGGATGTCGATTACTGCCTCGGCCGATGGGCGGCCGGCTCCCGGATCGTCTACGAGCCGGGCGCGATCCTGGCCGATACCGGCCCTTGGCAGGCGCCGCGGCCGCGTGCCGTTGAGGTTGAGCACTTCGTGCGCCGCTGGGGCGCGCGGGTCGTCCACGACCCCTTCTACAACGAGGCCGCCTTCAGACTCGGACCGCCGAACTACGACGGGCGAGGGCTGCCCTGACGGCGTGGGCTCGAGTTTACGGAACAGGCCGCTTCAATTAGTGCGCTCACCGAGATCAAATCCGCGCGGCCGCCGAGCGCTTTCTCAACACCAAGACGCCATGAGTCGAATCGACCCGATCGCGCTCGCGGAGCCCATGAGCGCGGGCACGTCACCCCTGAGCCGAGAGGTGCCGTAATGGCGCTCAACTTTACATGGAGCCGTCGCGAGGGCCTGACCGGCATCGGCCGCCGTATCGGCAAGGAGATCCTGCGCAGCGGCACCGCGCGCGTTCTGCGCGCGGGCTGGCGTCACGGCGAGGGAGCGCTGAGCGGCCTCGACGGGCTCTATCACCGCTGGGCTGGCGCACCGGACACGCGCGCGAGCCGCAATCCACTGGTGCGCCTCGCCGCCCGCGGCGGCCTTCCGCCCTCGACCGACCCAACGTCCGAGGCCGAACAGCTCGCAGCCCTCGCCCCGCATTTCGATGCGGCCTTCTACGAGAGCTGGTACGGGATCGGAGGAGCGTCGGCGCTGCACGACTATCTGCGCACCGGCTGGCGCCAGGGCCGCGACCCCCGCCCCGATTTCTCGACGGCGGAGTACCTCGCGGCGCATCCCTTCCTGCGTCACACCGACATCAATCCCTTCCTGCACTACCTGCAGACCCGGCTCGGCCACGGGGTCGATGCAATCCCGCGGCCCGACGCCCGTCGCGCCGCCCGCCTCGCACGTCGGCTGATCGACCCCGACTACTATCTCGCCGGCAATCCCGATCTCCGGGCGGCGGGCGTCGATCCGAGCGATCACTACATGAACTCGGGCTGGCGCGAGGGCCGTGACCCATCGCCCCATTTCGACATCCTGTATTACTGCTTGACCCGCGGCCTCAGCTACACGACGGACAATCCGCTGCTGCATTACGTAATGCATGGCGGTAAGGCGCGGCCGCTGAGCGAGGACGAGGCGGTCTCGTTCCGGATCGAGACGATCGCGCCCTACTTCGACGCCGCCTATTATCGCGGCCGGACCGATCAGCGTTCCGACGAAAAGCTGCTGCGCGCCTACGCGGCCGGCGAGTGGCGCCAGATGCGCAGCCCCCGCCAGGAGTTCGACCCGGCGGGCTTCGTGCAGGAGCGCGCGGAGAGTCGCGCGGTTCGCGGCGATCCATTCTTCCGCTACATCGCGGAGACGCTTATCTCCGCCGAGACGCCGTTCGAGAGCCCAGGCCGGATCAGCTTCCCCGCGGTCGACGACGACTGGTACCGGACGACCTATGCCGACGTCCGCGGCAGCGGCATCCGGCCCTACGTGCATTTCGCCAGCGTGGGCTGGCGCGAGGGGCGCGACCCGGGACCGGAGCACGCGACGCTGTACACGCTGCTGCGCGTGTGCGGGTTCCGCCCGGACACGCCGCCGGTCGAGGATACCGGCTGGATCGCCGAGATCGGCCGCGAACCGGTGGACCGCGAGGCCTACCTGCGGCTGCAGGCGGCGTTGGCGGCCCTGCACTTCGATCACGCCTTCTACAGGCGGCGCTACGGCGTGCCCGACGAGGTCGACGCGATCCGCGATTATTGCGAGCGCGGCTGGCGGATGGGACGCAACCCGCGCGCGGATTTCAACGGGCGGGATTATCTCGACCAGCACGGTTACGTTCTGGAGACCGGGGTCGCGCCGTTCATCCACCATCTCGCCACCGCGCTGATGCTCGGCGTCGACATCGGCACCGGCTTCGACCCGCGCTATGGTACGCCGCCCTCTGACGCGGACGAGGCGCTGATGGACGAGGCTCTTCTGATGGAGCCGTATTTCGACGCTGCCTTCTACGCCAAGCGCTATCCGGACGTGGCCGGCGCGCAGGGCGGCCCGCTCTCCCACTTCGTCGCCCACGGCCAGCACGAGGGTCGGCTTCCGAACAAGACCTTCTCGTACGACTTCTACGGCAAGGCTTACGGTCACCTGCTCGCCGCGGGCGAGTCGCCGTTCCTGCACTACGTCCGGACCGGCCGGGCCGCCGGGCTGATGGCCTGTCCTGAGGATCTCGGCACTTGGCCGCCCATGCTCGCCCCCGAGCCGGCCGATTGGAACGGATTGCCGCAAGCCCTGCCGATCGCGCAGGCCGACGTCGTCGTGATCATGCCGGTCTACAAGGGTCGCGGCGAGACCCTGCGCGCCATTCACGCCTGCCTCGTCGCCCGGCAGCAGACCCGGTTCACGCTGCTCGCGATCAACGACCGCTCGCCCGACCCGGAGCTGTCCGCAGACCTCGCCGACCTCGCCGGCCGCGGCCTGTTCCACCTCGTCGAGAACGAGCACAACCTCGGCTTCGTGCGCTCGGTCAATCGCGGCCTCGGCCTCCGCCAGGGCAAGGCCGTGGTCCTGCTCAACTCCGACGCGCAGGTCTTCGGCGACTGGCTCGACCGGCTCGTCGCCCACACGCGCGCCCGTCCGCAAATCGGCAGCGTGACCCCGCTCTCCAACAACGCCACGATCTGCAGCTACCCGAAATTCAACGCCAACAACGGCATGCGGCTCGAGATCGAGCGGCCCGAGCTCGACGCGGTCGTGTCGCGGATCAACCGGGGCCGCGCCGTCGCGGTGCCCACCGGCGTCGGCTTCTGCATGTACATGACCGAGGAAGCCCTCGAGGCCGTGGGCGTGCTCGACGAGGTCGCCTTCGGCAAGGGCTACGGCGAGGAGAACGACTGGTGCATGCGCGCCATCAAGGCGGGCTTCGTCAACCTGCTCGCGGAGGACGTGTTCGTCTACCACGCCGGCCAGATCTCGTTCGGACTCGACGAGGGCGGCGAGTACGACCAGGGTCAGGCGGCGCTGCTGGCCAAGCACCCCGACTATCCGGCCGTGGTCGGCCAGTTCGTGGCCGCCGATCCCGGCCGGCAGACCCGGGCACGGATCGATCTGTACCGGCTGGCCCGACACTTCCGGAGCCGAGCGGTCCTGTTCGTGACCCACAGCTGGGGCGGTGGCATCCAGCGGCACATCGAGGACATGATCGCGCGCCTGCAGGGCGAGGGGGTCAGCGTGGTGCTGCTCTCGGTCGACCGCGACCGCAACATCCAGATCAACGTCTCGTACCGCAGCGCCGAGAACCTCTACCTGCCGACGATCGAGAGCCTGTCCCTGATCCGGGACGAGGCTCAGGTCGCCGAGTTCCTCGATTGGCTGGCGCCGGTCCTGATCCACGTGCACTCGCTGGCGGGCCTGCGCTGGTCGGCGGTGCGGACGATGATGCGGCTGGTCACCGAGGCGGGGCGCCCCTATGCCTGGACGCTGCACGACTTCTCGCCGGTCTGCCATCGCAACCATCTAGTCCAGCCCGACGGCACCTATTGCGGGCTCGCACCCGTTCCGGTCTGCCGGGGCTGCATGACCGCGGATGGGGAGGCCCGTGAGGAACCGGATCCGGAGGAGCGGCGGACGACGTTCGGCGCCTTCCTGGCCGGCGCCGCGCAGGTGTTCGCGCCCTCGACGGACACGGCCCGGCGGCTCAACGCAGTCTATCCGAACTTGGCGATCACCGTGCGGCCTCACTTCGAGGCGGACCGCCGCATCCGGCCGGCGATCCGCAAGAGCGGGGAGGGAAGGCGCCGGGTGGCGGTGCTCGGCGCCATCAACATGATGAAGGGTGCGCGCTTCCTTCAGGCGCTGGCCACCGACGCGCGGGATCGGGACCTCCCGATCGACATCACCATCGTGGGCTTCTCCGACCCGGCTCTGCGTCCGGCGCTCGCGGCCGTCGGCATCACCGAGACCGGCCGCTACATGAGCGACGACGAGGCCCTCGACCTGACGGCGCGATCGTTCGCCGATCTCGTGCTGCTGCCGGCGATCTGGCCCGAGACCTACTCGTACGCGCTGACCCTGGCGCTGCGTACCGGCCTGCCGGTGGTGGCCTTCGACCTCGGCGCGCAGAGCGAGCGGCTGCGTGGCTACGCCCACGGACACGTGCTGCCCTATGCCCTGATCCACGATCCGGCCGCGTTCAACGACCGGCTCTTAGACGTCGACATCTCGCCACGCGGGCGGATTCGCGGCCCCATCCGGGCGGCCGAATACGACGACCTGATGCGCGACTATTACGGCCTGGACCCGGCGCCGGCCGGAATCCGACATCCCGTCGACGAGGACGCCGCATGATCTCCGTCAACGAGGACATGAAGCAGGAGATGCTGCGGCGCGGCATCTCGGTGCTGCACCCGGCCCCGTTCGGCCTGCCGGAGGATTGCGTCTTCGAGCCGCCGTGCAGCATCAAGTGGATGGGCGTCGATTACTGCCTCACCATGGGGGCGTTCTCGTACGCGGTGAGCGGCTACTATTTCGGCGCC
>Ga0208493_10142_pt1 | contig 19525 bp, 15 predicted proteins | sample AntDryMetagUQ493_FD_188088 | JGI IMG/M metagenome (GOLD analysis project Ga0208493, IMG submission 188088) | Polar desert microbial communities from Antarctic Dry Valleys - UQ493 (SPAdes) | ecosystem: Environmental > Terrestrial > Soil > Desert | place: Antarctic Dry Valleys | collected 2008-12-31 | reverse complement strand
GCGCGCGTGACGGCCGGGGCGGGTCCGACCCGCGCCGCGTCCGCGATCCCGCGCCGCGAGGCGACGGCGCGCGCGTTCCTCGCCCTCCTGGTCGAGGACGGCCGTCCGGCGGCGAGCTTCGACGAGGCGGTCGACGCACTCCTCGACGGCCCCCGGCGCCCGAGCGCCGACCTCGCCGGCGCGGCCGTCGCCCTCGGCCGCGCGGTGGACGCCGTCGGCGGGGTCGGCGCGCTTCCCCGGCTCGGCCCCGCGATCCTGCTGGTGTCCGTGCCGGCCATGGAATGGGTCGAGCCGGTCGCCTCCGCGTCCGCGCTGTGCCTCGTCGACCCGGGGCGGCGGTTCCCGCGCGGCGACGGCCGTGCGGGAACCGCCCTGATCGTGCAGGCCGACGGCTCGTCGTCGGGGCACCAGCCGGACAGGCGAAACGGCGAGGTCCGGCAGGCGCTCCAGGACGGCGCCGTCGTGATCGGGGTCTCGCAGGATCCTGCGCGGCTGCTGCCGGGCGACCTGGTGCGCGGCGCCGAGCTCCGGATCGAGGTGGAGGCCCTCGACCCGACCGAGGTCGCCCTCGTCGTCGAGGCGGTGACGGGCGCGGCGCCGCGGTCGCGCCTGTCCGCCGCCGGGGCCGCGCTCTGCGATCCCGGGGACCTGAGCCTGGCCGTGCACGCCGCGCGCGGCGGCGAAGGCTCCGCGAGCAGGCTCGCCGCGATCGTGTCCGCCAAGGTCGGGACCGACCGGGGCGGACCGGGGCTGGAGGAGCTGCACGGCTACGGCGCCGCCCGCGACTGGGGCCTTTCCCTCGTCCTCGACCTGAGGGCGTGGCTCGCCGGCGGGCCGGCTGCGCCGCGGTGGGCCGACCTCGAATCCGCGGCCCTGCTGTCCGGTCCCCCGGGCGTGGGCAAGACGGCCTTCGCGGCGGCGCTGGCCCGCAGCGCCGGACTCCCCCTGATCGCGGGCTCGCTCGCGCAATGGCAGGCGGCCCGCGACGGCCACCTCGGCCACACCCTGGGCGCGATGCGCGCGTTCTTCGACCGCGCCCGCCGCTCCCCCTGCGTGGCCCTCGTCGACGAGATCGACTCCTTCGGCGACCGCGCGAGCTTTCCCGAGCATAGCCGGGATTACGCCACGCAGGTCGTCAACGCCCTGCTCGAACACCTGGCCGGGGCCGCCTCCCGTGAGGGGGTCGTGGTGGTCGGGACGACCAACCACCCCGGCCGGATCGACCCCGCGATCCTGAGGTCGGGCCGGCTTGAGCGCCACGTCCGGATCCAGCCGCCGGACGCCGTCGACCTGGCCCTCATCCTGCGCGGATACCTCGCCGGCGCCCTGCCGGGCCTCGACCTGCGGCCCCTCGCGGGCCAGATGCTCGGCGCCACCGGCGCCGACGCCGAGGCGGTGGTCCGCCGGGCCCGCGGGGTCGCGCGCCGGGCGGGGCGCGACCTCGACGCGGCGGATCTTGCCGCGGCGGCGGCTGAGGCGTGGCCGCCGTTGCCCGCGAGCGTACGCCGCAGGGTCGCGGTCCACGAGGCGGGGCACGTGCTCGCCGCCGCGACGATCGGGGCGGGGGCGGCGTCGCTGTCGGCCGCGATCGGGGCCGAAGGCGGCGCGGCGTGGATCGGGGCCGGGGAAGGGGCGGGTCCCGTCACCGAGGCGCAGCTCGACGAGCGCCTCGCCATCATGCTGGCGGGCAGGGCCGCGGAGGAGGCCGTGTTCGGCGACGTGACGGCCGGGGCCGCGGAGGACCTCGCGGCGGCGACGCGCCTCGCCGTCGCGATGGAGACCCACCTCGGCTTCTCGCCGCGCACGCCCCTGGTGGCGCTCCCGAAGGCGGCCACGGCCGACCTGCTGCGCGTCCCCGGCGTGGCGGCCGCCGTGCACCTGCGCCTGACGGCGGCCTACGGGCGTGCCTCCGGGGCCGTTCGGGCCCGGCGGGCGGCCTTGGGTCGGCTGGCCGATGCCCTGGATCGCCAGGGCGACATCGGCGACGCGGCGATCAGAAAGATAATCCGGGGCTCGCGCCGCCGGGGCGAGCCGGACGCCGACAGGTGAGCCGTGGCGCCTGTGGACAATGTCGTCGATCCACGATCGCGGCGCCCCCGGCCGCGGTCGAATACACGGCGTTTCCGCGATCGAGTGCGCTGGACTGAAATAGTCTCGTCTTCGATCTGCGAGCAAACAGCGAAATCGACTGCGGCGATAGTCGATCCTGATCCCAAGTTGATCCAAGTGTCGCGTGCAGTAGAGCGGCGATCGGTGCGGGAGGGTTCTCAAAACGAGTCAACATGACGAGGCATCGGCGGCGGTGCACCGATCGCCTCACTGAGTTGCTTGGCGCATCGACTGATCGGAGGGCGCGATTGGTGAACATGGCGCTAAGCCCGAAGGGAGAATGACTGCCTTCGCGCTACGGACTCGTGACTCATCTTCGACTGAAGGCGGCCGCGACAGGCGGACAAAAATACCCCCATGGGTATATTGGCATCGTCCCGTTCCGGGGACGCGTTCAAGGAGGGCATGCTTGTGACCAAGATCGCTTTCTTCTCCGACGACGACGCGGGCGCGCTGTGCGGCCGCATGCTCTGCCTCGGGTTGTCCGCCTTGCACGGCGACACCACCCTCGCCCTCGCCGGGGCGGCCCCCGCGGCCGGGGGCGCCGGGGCGCCCGGGGGGACGTCGGTCGTCGCCCTCGCCCCGAACGCGAATGCGTTCGAGGTCGAGCGGGCGGCGCGCGCGGCGACCTCGCTTGGCGGCGACTTCGTCGCCGCGCTGCCCCTGACCAGTGTGCGCGACCGCGCCTTGCGGAATCAGTTCGATGCCGTGGTCACGGTCGGCTTCCAGGAAGCCTCCGCCTCCCGGGCGCTGAGGGCGGCGCGGTATCTCGCCGCGGAGGACGCCGGGGCCTTCGCCGCGGCGCCCCCGGCCTGGTTCCTGGCGGGGCCGGGGCAGTCGGAACTCCGGACCCGGGCGCAGCTGGCCTCGGCCGTGGGGCCGCGCCTGCCGTTCGCGACCCGGGCGCTGCCGATGGCGCTGCCCTGGCTGTCGCCGGCCGAGCGTCGTCGCCTCGCCGCCTGGGAGGCGGACGCGACTGTCATCCGCACGGGCATGCTCCTCGCCGCCTTGGCGCTCTGCGTCGCGGCCGATCCCGGGGCGAGGCGGCTGGAGGCCGCCGACCTCGCGACGCTGATGGCCGCGCGGACGCTGCCCGCCGAGCTGGCGTTGTCCGACCGGCTCGTCGGACTGGCCAACGCCTATGAGGAGCTCGACGCCGCCGTCGAGGCGATGGGTTGGCCGCGCCATGCCGCGTGCGCGCCTGGCCGGCGTGCGCTGCCCGCGCGGGTCGGCGCGACGCATGCCCGTCGGAGCTCGGACGGCGAGCCGGCCGGCATCATGCCGCGCCGGGCCTGACGTGGTCCGACGCCTGTCGCCGAGTTCGCCCGGGTGCGTCGGCGCCAGCCCGGGCGCCCGTCCCATCAAGCCCCCGGCCGTTCCCGATGCGGGGACGGCCGCCGTTCCGGACCCCGCTGCGACACGCCGCCGGGCGCGGGCCGGCCCTTGCACCGAGGAGCGTAGAATGAGCGCACGGACATCCTTGTCATGCCCCCCGCGAAAGCCGTCCCGGCCCGAGACCGGCGCCGGGGAGGGAGCGGGCTGCCGCCGTGCGCGGGGACCGAGCGGGACGAGCGCCAGGCGTGCGGTCCCCGTGCGCGGCCGCGGGTTCCTCGCCGTGCCTCGGAGGGCGGCGTCTGGCCGCCGGCCGGACGATCTTTTCCGCGTGCCCTACGAGATCGAGCTGGATCCCGGCTTCGACGCGCGCGACGACCTCGCACACGGCCTCGACGGCTTGCCGTCGCCCGGCGGGCGCGGTTCTTCGAGGCGAGGCTGGGACGACCTTGACCCGAACGCCGACTGAGGCGCCGCGGTGGGCCGGCCCGTAACGACGAGGGAGACGACATGCAGACCTGCCCGGCGTCCGCGCCCGATCCCGAACCCGCGCCGACCCCGCGTCCCGCGTCCACGCGCGTCGCCGACGCCGCCCGCCCGGTCCGGCCCCGACCGGTCGATGGGGCCGCCCCACACGACGCCCTGCTGGCCCTCGACATCGAGACCGTCCCCGACGCCGCCTTGGTGCCCCCGGACTGGCCTCCCGACCGTTTCCCGAAGAACGCTTGGCACCGGATCGTGGCGATCTCGTTCGTCACCGCGGACATCCTGCGCGAGCCCGGCGGGCGGGAATCGTACGCGGTGACGGCGTGCCGCAGCGGCGGGGAGGGGGATTGGGACGAGGCGCGCCTGCTCCGGGCGTTCTGGAGGTTCTTCGAGGCGCGCCGCTACCGCGTGGTGACATGGAACGGCCGGGCGTTCGACATGCCGACGATCCTGGCGCGGTCGATGATGCACGGCGTCGAGGCGCCCGCCTGGTTCCGCCGCGGGACGCGGTGGGAGGGTTACCGGCATCGGTTCGCCCTGGACTGGCACAACGACCTGATGGACGCGACGTCCGAGCACGGAGCGGCGCAGCGGCTGACCCTCGACGAGGCCGCGGCCTCGATCGGCCTGCCGGGCAAGATGGGCGAGCACGGGTCCCGCGTGTCGGCGATGGTCGCCGCGGGCGAGACCGAGAGGGTCAGGGCGTATTGCGAGACGGACTGCCTGAACCTCTACGCGCTCTACCTGCGCTGGGCTCACCTGTCCGGACGGACGGACGCGACCGGGCACGATCGATCGGTCCTCGACCTCATGGACCACCTCGACCGCGCGCGGGCGGCGAGCCCCCACCTGGGGCGGTTCGTGGACGCTTGGCGGCTCTGTTCCGCTGGTCGTGCGATGGTCGTCCCGGCCCAGGCCGGCTCGAAGACCATCGCTTGAGACGCGGGCGGTGGGTGTCTTGCTGGGACTGGTCCGGATCGGCGGTGGTTCCCTCGACGGCGCCGACAGGGCATCCTGACCGGCCGCCGGCTCGGGCTTCGCGGGCGACGCTGCGGCGTGAGTTGACTGGTCGTCGCCAAGGCTGACGATCCTGTCTCGCCCGGTAAGCCCGGTACGGATGCCTTCACCCGGAGAAACAAACGCGCGCCCCTGACGTGGCCGCAAGCTAAGCCGGCACGCTGAAGGAAGCAGCCACCCGTTTAGCCGGAACGAAGTGGATCGCGCCGGCAAGGGAGCCGCACACCACTCAACGCCGTTCCGCTTCCAAGATGCTGCGTAGGGCATCGAGGGCGGCATCGCGGCCAGCCTCGGTCCTGAGGCCGCGCCATAGGCGCATGCACTCGTTGTCGGCCCACAACCGCCGGGGCACCGTCCCGGAAATCAAATCCTGTACGGGGACGCCCAGCAGGCTGGCGATCATTTGCAGGCGGGAGTGGATCGTCTCGCGCATTTCCGGCATCGTCTAGCTCCGCCTATCCTGCCGAACCAGAGAGCTGCATCAGCATACCCAGCTCCACTTGCGATTGAAAGCCGCGTCGCGATCATGCTTGGGTCAGCTAGATCGTCGCGAGCCGGCCCATCTGGGTTTGGCGCCTCGATATACGCGACGGGGTCATGGGGCCGGACCATCCGCGCCTGCCTTGACCGGCCCGGTTTGACCGGTCGATCCATTCCCTTATCGAGGTGGACGGTGTGCAGTCCGCTTTGCCAGGCTCGAAGTCTGCCCGGTTCGAAGTCTGGCGGGCGTCGGCGGATCGCGTCCCGACGTGCGCGAAGCCGAATCGAGCCAGGCTAGGCAGCCTGCGATGTATCCGAGATCGCTCTGATCGCCCGAGCGTTTTGTGGGCTGGCCCCGCGCCTTGCGTCGCGGCGATCCGCCGGGACCATGTCATCGACGGGGCCTTGCAGTTCACGATTGAGGATGGCTCGCCTTTCGAAGGACTGGGACGCGCTGGCCGCCGACGCGAGGGTCTTGGCGGCCCTGGCGGCCATCCAGGTCGATGCCACCGGCCCGTGACCTCAATCCCTGCGGTCCGGGCGAAAGGGTCGAGACCCGCCCGGACACCGCTCGCGGCGCGCGCCGGGTTCGGCCTGAGCGACGGACGCGACGGACGAGCGCGACGCCGAGCCGCGGCGGAGGAGTCGTTCACGACGCCGTGGTACGATGCGCGCCGGATTCGGCGGGCGCCGACGCCCGCGCGTCGGCGACGGACAGGGGTAAGTGCCGCTCATGAGGGACATCGACACGAAGAGCCCCGCCGGCATCGTCGCGCTGATGTCCCTGCGCGGCCTCGGACCGACGGGCGCGGAGCGCCTCGCCGAGCGCTTCGGCACGTTGGGCGAGGTCTTCGACGCCGAGCCGCGGGGACTGCGTGGCATCGTCACGGCGGCGGCCGCGGCGTCGCTCCGGGACGCGGACGCCGTCGCGGATGCGCTCGCCAGGGCGGCCCGGACCCTGGATCAGGCCGACCGGCTCGGTGTACGCGTGCTCTCGGTCCACGACGGGGATTATCCCGCGGCGCTCCGGGACCTGCAGGACCGACCGCCGATCCTCTACGCGAAGGGTGACCTCCGGGCGATCGAGCGGAGCGTCGCCTGCATCGGCACCAGGGAACCGAGCGAATTCGGCCGGAAGGTCACGGCCGCCATCGTGCGGCGGCTCGTGGAGGCCGGCTGGACGATCGTAAGCGGCCTCGCGATCGGCGTCGACGAGCTCTCCCACGCGACCGCGCTTCGGTCGGGGGGGCGGACCGTGGCCGTGATGGGCGGCGGCCTGGACGGCGTGTATCCCCGGCAGAACGCGAGGCTCGCCGACGAGATCGTGGACGGGGGCGGCGCGCTGCTGAGCGAGCAGGCGTTCGGGATCCCGCCGGCCCCCCGCAACCTCGTGCAGAGGGATCGGCTGCAAAGCGGCCTGTCCGTGGCGACGTTCGTCATGCAGACCGACGTCAAGGGCGGGTCGATGCACACCGTGCGCTTCACCCTCATGCAGGGGCGCCTCCTGTTCGCGCCGGTGCCGCGGGCCCGGCACGCCGAGGAACCCAAGAGCCGGGGCATCCTCGCGCTGACGCAAGTGCCCGGGCGCAGGCTGTCGGCCATGGTCGGGGCCACGGGCGAGTATGCGGAACTGCTCCTCCGGAGGTTCGGCGAGAATGCCGTCGCCATCCCGCTGGAGAGCGGCGACGACTACCCGGCGATGCTCGACGCCATCGAGGGGCGGCTGTCCCCGGCGCGCCCCGGAGGGGAGGGGAGGGCGACGGCCCAGATATCGATGATCTGAGCGGCGTCCCGGCGGGAACCCGGGCCGGCGGCCGAGGGTCGAGGCCGGACCGCCGACGTTGCCGACGTCACGGTACGCCGATAGCCTGGGCGGCGCTTGCACGCCGAGTCGGGCCAAACGTCGTCCGGCGCGTGTCTTGCGGGTGGCGCCAGGCTGCCCGACGGCACGCGACGCGTGGCCGCCGCCCCGGGGCGTGTCCCTGGCGCGGATGGCGGGGGGGCCGGCGGACGCCATGACCAAGACCTTCCTGTTCGACCTCGACATGACCCTCGTCGACACGTCCGCCCTCGCGACGCTGCGCAAGACCCAGCAGTGGCACCTCGTGGCCGCCAACATGCACCTGGTCAGGGCGTTCCGCGCGCTTCCCGGGGGCGTCGCGCCCCACGAGATGCCCGCGGCCCTGTCGATGGCGGGGCACCGCGTCGGGATCGTCACGTCCTCCCCGCGCCCCTACGCCGAGGAGATCACGAGGCTGTTCCGCATCCCCTACGACGTGCTGGTCTGCTACGAGGACACCGCGGACCATAAGCCCGACCCCGCCCCCCTCCTGGAGGCGCTCAGTCGGCTCGGGGTCGCGGCGGGGGCGGACGTCCACTACGTCGGCGACGACGTGGGCGACGTGGAGGCCTCGTACCATGCGGGGATCGTGTCCGTCGGGGTGGGGTGGAGCCCGACGTCGCCCTTCGAGTTCTCGTCGGCCGCCCCCGACATCTTCGTCGGCAGGCCGTCGACCCTCCTGAGGACCGACCGGCTCGGGAGCCTGCCCTACGTCGGCGAGAGCCTCGCGGCGGGCCGGCCGTACTACGGCCATTGGGGGTCCGTCCTACGATGCGACGACGGCCCGGGGGTCTATGCGCTGGGTCGGTACTTCACGACTTCCGACCCGAGGCACGCCGGGAGCCGGCTGTCCGAGGCCGTGCTGAGGCTGAAGGAGGACGATGGGCCCGCCGAGGCGCTCGGCCGCGCCCTCGGCAAGGCGGTCGACCGCCTGGACTGGACCCCCGACATCGTCGTTCCAGTTCCCCCCAAGCCCTCCCAGGCGCGCAACAGGTTCGCCGCGCTGCTCGGCGTCGCCGCGCAGCACATGCCGGACGAGGTGGAGGTCGAGCGCGACGGGCTGCGCTGCACGCGGGAGGTGGAGGGTTACAAGGCGCTCGGGCCCCTCGAACGGCGCGAGGCGGTCAAGGGCGCATTCGAATCCGAGTTCACCTGGGGGCGAGCCAAGATCCTGCTCGTCGACGACGTCTATACGACGGGCGGCACGACCGCCGCGTGCGCGGAGGCGTTGCTCGGCGACGGCGCATCGGAGGTCCGCATCATGGCCCTCGCCAAGGACCAGCGCACGTTCGCGAGGAAGGTCTGCCCGGCATGCGGCCGTACGATGCGCGTCAGGATCAGCGGCGTCGGGGTCAAGTTCTGGGGTTGTTCCGGGTACCCGGACGCGTGCCGCAACACCGAGGACCTGTGAGGACGGTCGAGCGCGTCCCCGGGCCCCTGGACTTTCGGCGATCCCGGCGCGGGCGGTCGGTCCGTCGGGTCCGGACCTCCCTGGGCGGCCTCGTGGTCAGCCGCCACAGGCTGGACGTGGGTGCGGGCGTCATGCGGGGAAAGAGGCCGCATGATCGCGGTGAAGAAGGCCTGCCCGAGGGCCATGCGAAGCGCTCGCGGCTCATCGGCGGGCGCATCGCGGGCGGCGCCGCGGCCGGTCGCTGGGTTTGTCCACAGGTTTGAGCGCAGCCGGGAAGGCCCCTCAGCCGCCCGCTCATCGGTTTGTGTTCGGCGACCCGGGATTCATCTCCCGCCCCGGAGTTGCGTTCGGGCGGCCCTCAAGAAGCCTCGCAAGGCCCTTCGACTGTGCTTCGGCCGCCTCGGGCGGCATGGGCCATGCGCTCGGTGAAGTTGCTACCGCCTCGGGCTTTTCTCGCGAGCGAACGGCAGTGAGCATGGCGTCGGGTCCGCCTGGACCTGTCGCCGGCCCGGAGACGATCGCGATGCCCGACCGAAGTGAAGAATGCGATGGTCACATGCCCGGCACGGGAAGCGACCTGTCGAGGATGTTCGCCCTCGACCGACAGGGAGCGTTCCCGCACGCCGGCGATGACCGCGCGCGACCGCAAGGCGATCCGGAGCAGTGCCGGCAGGCGTTCGATCTGGCGTTCAGTCGTGAAGACGCGGATCCCGCCGCGGTCCGTCCCGTCGACCTGAACGCGTCACTGCTAGAGACGTTCGGCCCCGACGGGGTGCTCGGCATCCGCGAATTCGTCGACCGCCACGCACGGCTCATGGCGAGCCGGTCGCGCCGCATCGAACGGTTCCCCCGGCCGGATCCCGATCCGCGTGCATACGAGGCGGCGGGTTCCTTCGCCGGCCGGTGCCACCGCCTGCGGCTCCTCTCGGTCGAGGCCGGCCCGGGCGGGGAGCCGCGCCACCGGCTGATCGACCGGGAGATGTCGTTCGCGCTCCAGGGCCGCCGCGCGGTCCGGATCCGCGGTCTGACGCAACAGGAGCAGGCCCGCAAGATTCGCGGCGAGCGAGCCCAGGCCCGGCGGGCGGAGACGCTCGACCGGAAGGCGCGGGAGGCCGCCACGCCGGTCATCGGACGGCTCGTCGACGCGCTGGTCCGGCATGATCGCGACCACGTCGTGCCGCCGGCCTGGCACGACGACGGGTACCTGCCACGCGAACTCGTCGGGCGGCGCATCGCCGAGGCGGCCGCCTTCATCGTCGAGTACCATCACGTGGCCGGTTTCGACCGGGCCCGGCTCGCGCGGTGGCAGGCGACCCTGACCGGTCGGGTCCGGCAAGCCCCCAGGCCGAGGCTCCTGACGGCGGGCGCCGCGGCGATCGCGTCGGATGACGAGGCCGCGCTCCTCGGCCTGGTGCGGACCGACGAGGCGTGATGACATCGCCGCGAGGGCCGAACATGAGCGCGAATGACAACCGCTGGCCTGAGTTCGAGGACCGAACATGCGCGGTCGACCTGGCGCGGCGGATGGCTGAGGCGGATGAACGCTTGCGCGTCGCGCCGCGTGACATGCCGACGTTGCAGCGCCGCCTTGAGTACGTTCTCCGGGCCTTCGAGACCGATGACCTGGCGGTGGTGTGCCGCGCGGCCGATGGTACGCCGACCGGGGCCAACCTGACGGGACATGGCTTCGATCTCGCCGCGAGGTTGAGCCGGGGCGACTTGGCGCTGTTCCCCGCGATGGGCAGGGTGAAGGCGGTGAGGCACTGGAACCGGTGTCGGCTCCGCACCGTCCGCGAGCGATCCAATGATTTCGGGCCACCGCGAGACGGTCCGGCGAGGGTGGTGGCGACCGCGCCGTCGCACTATCGGCTAGCGGACGTCGAAGGATCCGAGACGGTCGTTCTCATCGACCCGATCGAGACCTGGCAGTCTCACCCGGCCCAACTCTCGTACGGGCGTAAAGTGGCGACCGTTCGATCGGCCTGGGAAGTCTTCTCGATCGAAGGCCGTTCCCACGGTTTGCTTTTTGAGACGTCGAACGGATACGAGGGCATCGACGCTAGCGGCGGGCATCGCGCCGAGGACACGCTCCCGGGCGCCGTTTGGCAGATCAGCGTCAACTACTGACAACCGAGTTGGGCGACGCAGCGATTTCTTGGAGCGGAGAGGCGGCATCGCACCTGCGCATGCCCGGATCTGGCCGCATCGACAGCGCGGGATCCGTGTGGCGCATGCCCCTTCGCCAGGCCTCATTTGCCCTCGCCTTTCCTGCCGGACGGGGTTGGCTGAGCGGGGTCTCAACCTTGCGGATTGCCGGCGACGCGTTTCGGCTCGCCGGTATGCATAGCGTGGCCTGAAATAAGCGCCCCTTGAGATCGGAATAAGCGACCCTTGAGCCCTGTGCGCTCTTCGAGAGCGACCGCGCCAGTCATCGACGGCCGCGAATAAGCTGCCCCGAACGCGAACGGGGCCATGCGGCCTCACGCCCTACGGAGCGATCTGCAAAGCCTGGAAGGGTGCGCCCCCCTACTTATCCAGAACCCGCACCACCAAGCTCCGCGACCAAACATCTAGCCCACGCGGAATCCCCTCCGCCGCCTGGGCTAGATCGTCTCAGCCAACGAGCGAACTGGCTTCTCGCCCGCCCCGCCGCGGGGCCGGATCGTCCCTGTTTTCGGACGGCTCGACGTCGGAGACATCGCCCGTGATTGCGCTGCGCAGCAGAGCAACGAGCCGCCGCCGATTGACCAGGAACAGGAGGCCGGCCAGCCCAAGGTAAGTCCAAGCCAGCCAAGTCAGCGTCGTGATCGTGCGCGCCTCGTCGTTGCGGTAGACGAAGGCCAGCCCGACCTGAACGGCGAACAGACCAGCCAACGTTAGCGCGGACACCAGCCCGAAGCGTAGGCGCAGCAGTAGCGCGATGCCGAGCAGCGACTGGGCCGCCGTCAGGAAGAACTCCTCGCCCTGGCGCGTATCGAGTGGCAGGGGGCTCGTCGCGCCCGCACCAATGCTCAGGGCGAGCGGCAGCATGCCGACGAGCAGGGTCCACTGATTGATCTTGTCGCTGATCATCGCGATCAGCCCGTCACCGGCACGGTTGGCACGCACGAACAAAACCGCCACCGTTATCGCCGGGGCCTCGCTGGCCAGGGGGGCCAGCCACTGGATCAGCAGGAACTCGTTGAGCCCAATCGCCCGGCCCGTGTTGACCATGGCCTCGGCGAAGGGCTCGGCTGAAACCAGGATCACGCCACTCGCCGTCGCCACAAGTCCGGCCATTGCCGCCCATTGCAGGCCCGGAGACAGTGTGTCGAGCGCCGCGGCTGGTCCCGGCTCCTCGGCTTCCTCCGGATTGTCGCTCTTCTGCATGCTGCGCACGCGCCAGACATAGGTTCCGAAAATCGCGAGAAGCACGACGAAGTCGACGAGCGAGATGGTGCGCTTGAGGACGATCACGAAGGCGTAGAGGCTGGCAACCAATAGGAACCCGACCTCGACGGCGTTGCCGGGCGCGAGGCCGATCGAGCGGTGGCGGTCCTTCATCCAGTGCAGCGCCACCATCAGCGGCCAGGCCAGGCCGACGAGCAACCGATTCGCGCCCGTCATGTTGGCGGCCGCGTACTGCGCGTACCGCGAGTCCGGGCCGGAAGCGCCAGCCATGTAGGCATAGTAGATGTCGACGGCGTATTCCGGCAGCACGGTCACCAGCGCCACTGCTGCAAGGATGAGGCCTTGGGAGACGTACTGCTCGGCCGTCTCAGCGCCCCAGGACAGCAAAAAGCCAGCGGCCAGGATGGCGATGCCGAATGCGGCGACATCGACAAAGGGGCTCAACCGCCAGCCCCCGAAGCGGAGGATGACGGCCGGAAGGGTTGCCGCGACAGCGACGGCAACCAGCATCAGAAAGCGCTTCACGCGGGATCCTTCGCATCATGCTTCGGCCTGCCCGCCTGTCCATGCCTCAGCCCCGAGCGCCCGTCCCGGGCTCGAAGGTGGCAATACGGTAGAGATAGAGCACGAGCGCCAGGATCAACACGCCATTGCCGATCGGCTCGACGAAACGGCCCACTAGGAGGTAGTTCTCGCCAAGCCAGTATCCGGCCGCCGTCAGCAGCCCGGTCCAGACGATCGTGCCCAGGGTCGAGCAGACCAGAAAGGGCGTGAGCGGCATTGCGGCAACCCCGGCCGGCACCGAGATGAGGCTGCGCACGCCCGGGACGACGCGTCCGATCAGAACGGTCACGCCACCGCGTCGGGCGAACCAGGCGCCGACCCGGTCGACCTCCGCCGGGCTCAGGGTCAGCCAACGACCATGCCGGGCGGCGAAGCGTCTCAGGCGCTCGCGCCCCAGCCAGCGCCCCACGCCGTACCAGATCAGCGCTCCGGAGAGCGATCCGGCCGAGCCGGCGAGGAACACGCCGACGAGGCTGAGTTCGCCGCGTGCCGCGGCAAAGCCTGCCAACGGCATGATAAGCTCGGAGGGGATCGGCGGGAAGATGTTGTCGACCAGCATCAGCAGGAAGACGCCGAAGGAGCCGGTCCGCTCGATCGCAATCACAATCCAGTCGACCAGCGCAATCTCCCCTCAAGCGGCACCGAGCCGCGGCCTTCACCGCCGCGGTTCACGTCGGGAACGCGCCGAGTAGGCGCGGGTTCATACCGGGGCGCCAAAGCGAAGCCCGCATCGTGCCAGCGCGACGATGCAGCGAGCAGGTATCGGGAGAACGAGACGCGCTGATGCATCATCCACCCCACACGGCACCGGTCGCGCTCACAGGCGGCACAGAGTTGCTGCAGCCAAGCTTGACCTGCTGGCGTATCGAGCGGACAGCGCGTTTTGCCCCGATCATCGATGCTGCCGCATACTTCGCTCATCTGCGCAGCGCTCTCTTGGGCGCCCGCCATGCGATCCTGTTCATCGGCTGGGAGTTCGATACTCGCATCAAGCTCGATCCCGATCACCCGCTGCCGGGCTTGCCGGAGGAGCTTGGGCCGTTCCTGGCGGAACTCGGTCGGCGCAGGCCAGAGCTCAGCATTCGGGTGCTGCAGTGGAATTTGGGGCTCCTTGGCACCCTGGCGCGCGGAACTACGCCACTCTACCTCCTGAATTGGATGCGCGCTCGCGGCTTCCAGTTCCGACTCGACAGCGCCCACCCGCCCGGGGCCTCGCATCACCAAAAGATCGTGGTGATCGACGATGCGCTCGCCTTCTGCGGCGGCATCGACATGACAGACGACCGCTGGGATACCCGCGCCCACGATGATCATGATGGACGGAGGGTGCGCCCGTCAGGGCGGCCCTACGCGCCGTTCCACGATGCCACGGTCGCGGTAGACGGCGCGGCTGCCGCGGCCCTGGGTACCCTCGCTCGCGAGCGCTGGCGGCATGCCACCGGCGAGCGGATCGCGCCGCCCGGTCCGCCCGTGCAAGATCCTTGGCCTGATGGGTTGACGCCGCTTCTGCGCGACGTGGCGGTCGGAATCGCTCGGACCGCGCCTGCCTATCATAGCCGCCCTGGCGTGCATGAGATCGAGCGACTCTACCTCGCCGCCATCACAGCCGCTCGGCACACGATCTACATAGAGAGCCAATACTTCGCCGCACGCTGCGTCGCCGAGGCCGTTGCTGCCCGCCTACAGGAGCCGGATGGAGCCGAGATCGTTGTCATCAACACAGCTCGCGCCGTCGGTTGGCTTGAGGAAAAGGCGATGGGGCGGGGCCGAAGCCGCGTCCTGGCACACATCCGCTCGGCGGATCGCTATGGGCGCTTCCGCATCTACCGTCCCGTGACGGCGAACGGGCAGCCGATCTACGTGCATGCAAAGGTGATGATCGTCGACGACCGGGTGCTGAAGATCGGCTCATCCAACCTGAACAACCGCTCGATGGGTCTGGATACGGAATGTGATTTGGCCGTCGAGGCCGCGTCCGATCAAGGAACCGATCGAGCGGTCGCGGCGGGAATCCGCGGCTTGCGGAACGCTCTTCTAGGCGAGCATCTCGGCGTTCCGCCGGATGAGGTCGCAAGATCGCATTCCCGCACGGGCTCGCTCATCACCACGATCGAGGCTCTGCGCCGGGAGGCGGGGCGTACCCTGGTCCCGCTCGACGCATCAGCCGTTGAGGTCGTGAAGCCGTTGAGCGACGGTGAGCTTCTTGACCCCGAGCGGCCCGAGCCGGTCTGGCGGGCTGCGATGCACGCCTTGGCCGCCAAGCGCCACCGTAGAGCCGATCCCGCAGCATTCCCTAGATGGTGACGGGGGGGTGCGGTCATGATTTCCAAACATATCGGAGTAATAGGACATATTTGTCCCTATAAATGTTATTGCCCTGCTGATTCTTCAGGCGAGGTTTGTTGATTGATGAGCCAAAATTTGAATTATTGCTTTCCTGTGCAGGCTGGTAGATTTGGTCCGATGCTTTTCCATGGTAGACCACGCCAAAATGTATATTGTTTCTAATTTCGGTGACGATATGAAAAATCGGAAGGCCTATAGCAAACAAAACTTCGCCATCAAAGGATAGGTATATTAGTTGCTGAGATTCAATATCCTATGTGCCGCTTCTTGCGAAGGCCTGATATGTGAGCCTGGTATTTTGTTCTTTGCGCGCCTGGTTCAGGGATCGGAGAGGCCGACGCAGCCTCTAACCCCGAAACGGTCCGGAAGCCGTATGGCGGCGAGAACGTGAGGGGCATGCGGCTCGGCCCCAAGAACGGAGCGGCAAGCGCGGCGGATACGGCTGACGACCCATGAACGAAGTCACGTTCACCTTTCCATCATGCACGAGCTGCGCGAATACAAACTGAAGCCTCGGTCACGTAGGCTTCAAATCGATGGGGCCCAATTCATGGGCGGCGCAGATAGTGTTCGATGAAACGTTGCGGAGGCCGTGGGCGAAAGGGATGGGTGACCGATGAATACGCTCGTAGTCGGCGGCCCCGCTTCTTGGTTGACAGCCGCGGTCGATCTCAGCTGTCACCATCGGACTGTGATGGTCGCCGGCGGCGCCGATAGCCTGGTTAGATGCTGCGGTCGGCGGCACGCCGACTGCAGCATCACGCTCTCCCTTTTGATCCAGCCGACGGAACCGATGGTCGCTCGCCACGGATCGACGACTTCGAGTTCCAGCGAAATGAGTTCCTTCGACCGAATTGGTCGCGGCGGGCGCGTGCTTGGCGATCCTCAGGTGTGGCCGCATGGAGCGCCGCGTCCGGATCGAGCCGCCGGACGCGGCCGATCTCGCGCGCGCCGTACCGTGGCCGCCGTGTACCTGTGCCCGACGGCGGCCTATCCGGTTCGCCATCGAGTTCGCCTGGGTGAAAGGACTTCGCTCCCAGGATGGACCGGCCCCAGGCGGGTCGGATACCCGGGGCGGGTGGGTCGATCGGGCCGACGCTAAGGCTGTCGTTCAAACCGATCACGCGCTTGAGGATACCGAGCGACAGCTGGGTCTTGCGAAGGATGTCCGCGACGGTCGTGCCAAACGCCATGTGGTAGGTCTCGACGCGCTCTCTCATGCGAGTCCTGATATTGCGCGGCAGGGTATGGGGCGGCATCGATACGCAGTGTAAAAAGCGCAGCAATCCCATCCGCTGCGGCATCCGTCGGGCGGAAACATCGATGCGAGGAAGACGATCATCGGCTCGGGTGCAAGCCTGAACCAGGCATCGTGAAATCTCTGACGGCCGGAGGTGCTGCCTCTGGCCGCCCTGTTGCACTTGCGCCGCGACCGCACTGCTTCGTAACTGTTCGAGAACCGACGGAAGACGCCATGTCCCGAATTGCCCTTTCCATCGCGCTGCCAATCATGGTTGGCCTCGCCACGGCTCAGACGGGCGCGATCGCCCGAATTGCGGCGCCGGCGGCTATCCCTTCGAGCGGCGTGCAATTGGCCCACGGCACGACCGGCCACAGAGAGCGCGATTACGAAGGGCTGCCGGCCGCCAAGGTCTCTCTGGTCGAAGCCCTGGAGATTGCCGAGGGCGAGGGGCCTGGCCGCGCTATCATGGCCGAGTTCGAGGGCGGGATTGGCAAGCCTTGCTACGAGGTCAAGCTGCTCAGCGACGATGGCAAGCTCACCCATCATCGTGTCGACGCTAATTCCGGTCAGGTGACCAAAAGCGACGATCATCCGATCGAAAGCTATTTCACTTCATTGAAGCCGTCTAACCTGCGAGATGTCGATTTGAGCTTAAGGCAGGCGGCCGTCATTGCCGCGAAAACTGGCGGCAAGGTCGCGGAAGCTCAAATCGAACGCGAGGATGACGGCGTGCAATACAAAATCACGGTGGTGACTAACGGCGAGGGGCACGAGGTCAAGGTCGGGGCTGACGGAAGGATCATACCGAGCAGATAGGACTGGCCCGGCCCCGGAGGAGCCCCACGTCCGCCCCGGCTGCATCGACTCCGCCATCCATCGAACCGGTTCCTCGCACGCGCCGCTTCGCCTCGGGATCGCCCTTGGTTCCGGACGGCTCAGGGGCGAAGCGAGCGCGGGTGTTTGCGTTGCTCCGAAAGACACGAAGCCGCCGCCAAGTGATCGGGAACGGGGGACTGGCCAGCCCGAGAGGTGTCCAAGACAGCATCGTGATCGTGCGCACCCCGCCGCCGCGGCGGACGACGACAGTACGACATGCGTCGCAGGCGTCTTGCCGAGATCGTGAGCCTCGGCCGCTCGCCCGAATGGGCTGATGCCTGCACTGATCGCGATCTTTCCGCCGATTGAGTCCTGCAGGCGCGCGACCGCGGTGGCGAGATCGTGGTCAACGTGGATCTCGACTGCCCATCCAAACCGGGGCCGGGGATCTAGGAGATGATCGCGACGACCCGGCGTCGATTGATCTGTCGGGTCGTCGGTTCGAGTTCGAAGACAGGTCCGACGACGTCGCACGGGTAGGTCGACGATCGTTGCCAACCGTCGGTGGCGGCTCAGCTGCGGACGTCCTGGTTTGCCTGCGTTGTGGGCGGCAATGCGGTCGCGCGCAGTCCGCCGGATGCCTGCACAAGCAACGGGGCCAGCGTCGGAACGGTATCTTTCGCGCCTGCACCGGATCGAGGAGGGGTGGCTTTCACCAATCGTTAACCATGCCGACGATCAATTGTCCGCGAGGGGCCTCAGTGCACAAGCGGGTTTGATGCATCGATGGGTGAGGTCACGGGGCGCGATCTGGCGATCGGGGGCATGCGGGTGCAGGCAGCGCGCTTGCGAGTCATCATGGAGAATCTCGCTAACGCAGAATCGACGGCGGCCACGCCGGGAGGCGACCCCTATCGACGCAGGCATGTCCTGTTCGAACCCGTCGGCGAGGATCCGTCCCCGAGGCTGCGCGTCGCCGCCAACACCTCGGCCTTTCCGCTCAGGCGGATGGCCGACCACCCTGCTGCGGACGCCGCGGGCTTGGTGAAGTTGCCCAATGTGAACAGCGTTGCGGAAACCATGGATCTCCGCAACGCCATCGGCGCCTACCAAAAGAACCTGGACGTGGTCTCCGCCTTCGAGCGGATCGAGCAAGCGACGATCGACGTCCTGAAAGCTTAGATAGATGTGAGTCGGAGCCGAAGGGCGCCCTCCCTCGGGAGAGCCAACATCCTCGAAGACCGAAGGAATTTCGATTCGAAGTGAGGCCCCGGTCGGCGCCGGTCAGGACCCTGCGGCCTTCCCGATCTTGGTAGAGGAACCAACGGGCCAACTTGGTTCTGGTTGGGAGCCGCTTCGAAGCCGACCGGCAGCTCGACGCTCCCAATCGGCAGGTGCGGCGGCAGGGGCCGGACGCGCGGGCCTAACAGCGAAAGGTCGCTCCTGCGTGGCCTGCGTCGACCGGCTGCCGCCCCCCGCCGAGGCGTGGCATCGGGTCTACGAACCGTTCACGGATGTGCGGGCCGCTTTGGGAAGGCGGGTAGGGTTCGTCGACGAGCGCGACCGGCTGTGACCCGAGGAGACCCGACAGGTTTTCCGGGCCCGGGCAGCGCTCGTGACAAGGACGCAGCGAGGGCCGATGCTTGGGCGGAGGGAATCGGCCTCGGTCAGCTCCGCCGCGGTGATCCGCCGCCCGCCTCGCTGGCCGGTCACGCGAGTTGCGGTTATGTCGCGGGGCCGGAGTCCTAGCCCGGCGGTCGAGAACGGACGTTCGGGCGCCAAGGCCGGTCGGTTCGGTGGCTTGGCCCTGCCAAGCTCGACGCGGACCGCGGCGCGGTGCACGATGGCTGGTTAAGGAGTTCTTGATATGTTCCGTGGCAGGCACGCATGTCGGGATCGATTCGGGGTCGGCTGAGATGGCACGCATAACGCTCGACGGCTTCATCGAGGCGTTCGCCGCCTACCTGATAAAGCGTGGGCGCAACATGGTCAGGTTGAACGATCCCGACGTCCGGGACGGCCTGTACCGCGTCTACCTGTTCCTCGATGGGTTCGCCGGCGTGGACGGGGCGGCGGACAAGGATCTGAGGCGCTCGATCGTGAACATCAGGAACGTCTTCAGGCCCAGTCCGATCGGCTCGTTCGATCGCTTCGAGACGCTGCTGCGCGCCAAGCAGGTGTACCTGACGGACCATCCCAACCCGTACTATCAGGACATCGTGATCAAGTTGCCGGCCGAGATGGCCGACCGGATCGTCGCCGGCCTTGACGACGCCACGTCCGATCTCGCCCGGGACAGCGTGGACCGATACCTGGCTGCCGGATGACGTGACGGGCATGGGCGTCAGGCGGATCAAGGCGAGGCTAGTGGTCTGAGTTAGAGGTTTCCTTGCGGTTTTGGTGGTCGAGAGGCATCTGCCGGACGTCCGCGAGGAGGTTGCTGCGATGGCCCGTGGTCCCAAGCCGGCCGAGCTTGATCTGACCGACGATG
>Ga0208493_10140_pt1 | contig 20176 bp, 19 predicted proteins | sample AntDryMetagUQ493_FD_188088 | JGI IMG/M metagenome (GOLD analysis project Ga0208493, IMG submission 188088) | Polar desert microbial communities from Antarctic Dry Valleys - UQ493 (SPAdes) | ecosystem: Environmental > Terrestrial > Soil > Desert | place: Antarctic Dry Valleys | collected 2008-12-31 | reverse complement strand
CGGGCCGCCCTGGTGCGGGCCGGTCCGATCCGGATCGAGCCGCCGGCGCATCCCTGCGTCGCCGACCGCCTGTTCGTCGAGGTGGTCAACCAGCAGCTCTCCGTCCGGGCCGCGGCGGCAATCTGGGCCCGGATCGAGGCCGCGGCCGCGGCGGCGGGCGCGCGCCCGCGGGACCTGTTCGAGGCCGGGGACGCGGCGCTGCTGCGGGCCTGCGGCATCTCGGGCAACAAGGTGCGGGCGCTCCAGGCGATCGTGGCGGCCGAGACGGCGGGCCTGCTCGGGCCCGGCCTCGCCGACCTGCCGCATCCCGAGCGGGCGGCGATCCTGTGCGGCATCCGCGGCGTCGGCCCCTGGACGGCCGACATGGTCGGCATCTTCCACTTCCACGACCCCGACATCTGGCCCGCGGGCGACGTGGCGGCGGTGGGGTGCCTCCGCCGCCTCACCGGGCGGGCCGATACCGCCGCGGTGGCGGCCGCCTTCGCGCCGTACCGCTCGATCCTGGCCCGCTACCTGTGGCGCATCAAGGACACGGCGCCCGCGCCGGCGGCCGACCCCGTGGGCGCGCCGGCGGACGAACCGGTCGCACAGGATCCCGCGCCCCGGACCCGGCGCCCCCGCGGCGCGGCGAGATCCGGGTGACGGCCGGGCTCGGCTATCCGTCGGCGCCGCCCGGGCCCGTAGCTCGATGGTCGGAGCCGGCCGCTCCTGACGGTCCGCCCGGACCATCGATCCCCTGGGCTGGACGCAGCTTTTCTCGCGAGGGCACGTTTTCTCGCTGGGGCACGAGAAGCGGCATGGGCGACGTCCCGATCAGACCCCGTTTCGCGCCGCCAGTCTCCCCCCAGAGCGCGGGCTGCGCCGTCCATGCGGATCAGGTCGGCGCTTTCTCCACCCGGTAGCGGAGCCGGACCACGCCGCCCTCCGGCAGGAGGATCTCGACGCCGAACGCCGCACCGAACGCCGCGCCGTGCGCATCCACGGAAGAGGCGAGGTCGCGACCGTCAGGGCCGGCGCACAGGCAGGTCCCCCATCCTCGCGCGACGCGGCCAAGTACGTGTCGGGAACCCCGTCCGGCAGCACGGCGACGGCATGGTCACCGGGGCGGCTGTCCTGCCCGTACTGGACCTTCCCGTACTGGACCTTCCCGTGCGGGTCGGTGGCGACCGCGAGGGCGCGGACCCCGCGGTTGCCCACGAACGGCTCACGCGGGGCGATGCCGGGGACCGCCACATGTCGCGGCTCGCCCGTCGACATCGCCTCCACAGTCACGCGCCCGAGCCTCCGGCCCGGCGCCCCGAACGTGGATGAGATCGCGTCGTGATCTTGCCGGGACCGGACCCCGTCCACGCCGGGACGGTGGAGCGGCTGGGATGTGGACGGACCGCGGGCGTTCAACCGCATCGACCTCAACCGGAGCGCGGCGCTGGCCGGGCTCTGTCTCGCCTACCGCCCGGAGGATCTCGTGCTGGCCGAGATCGCCGGACCTGCCCGCGCCGTCGCCAGGCCGCGCCGGCCTTCGCGGTCGAGGCTTCGCACCACCGGGGCTGATTGACGTTCCGGAGCCCCGTCATCGATCCGACGCGCGAGGCGGCGTCCGCGGGCCGTACCCCTGTCGAAGACGGGCAACCACGAACTCGGCGGACCGAACAGGCGTCGCGGGCCGGTCTCCGCCGGTCCGCTTCCGCGCGGTACGCGCGTCGAGGCAGACGGCGACCGTTCCGTCTCAGACAGCCTTCTCCTTCGCGTCGTAGGCAGTCTGAGCCGCATCGATCTGCGCCATGTTGTCGAACGCCCACGCCCCGAGGGCCTGGATCGGCCCCGCCAGGGAGTGCCCGAGTTCCGTCAGTTCATAATCGACCCGCGGCGGGATGGAGGGCGTCACCGTTCGCGTCACGAGCCCATCCCGCTCCAGATTCCGCAGAGTGAGGGTCAGCATCCGCTGGGAAATCCCCTCGACACCGCGCTTCAACTCGCTGAACCGACGCGACCGGTCGCGCAGGAGCATGATGACGAGGACGGTCCACTTGTCGCCGATGCGGGAAAGGATCTTCGAGACCCGCATGCATCCCGCCGAATGCTCGGGGCGATGGACAGTCACATCCATGTAACCTCGGTACCCTTCCTGTGCCGTCTTGCAGGAGGAGACGGGGCTCGTATCATAACGCGGTCACTAAACGAAACCGAGGCCTGCTAAGGAACCCACGCGCGGCTCCGGGCGCTCCGGTCACATCCAGGGTCCCGGCATGTCGCAGAGTCTCGCCCGCGCCGCCCGACCTTCGCGCGGTCGCAACATCGCCGCGTGGGTCCTGTCGGTGGCTCTGTCCGCCGCCTATCTGGCGGCCGGCGGCGCCAAGCTGGCCGGCGTGCCGATGATGGTCCAGACCTTCGACCAGATCGGCCTCGGGCAGTGGTTCCGCATCGCGACGGGCCTCGTCGAGGTCGTCGGCGCCCTCGCGCTCCTGACACCCGGCTACGCCTTCCTCGGCGCCGTCTGGCTCGCCGCGACCATGGTGGGCGCGCTCCTCGCGCACCTCCTGGTGCTCCCGACCCCGGCGGCTCCCGCCTTCCTGCTGCTCAGCCTCGACGTCGTGCTCGCGTCGCTGCGCCGCGACCCGTCAGCCCGTCTCGTCCCACGCCCGCGGTAGGCCGCAGGGCCGGGCCGTCGCGCGCCGGCTGCCCACGACACCCGACCCCATCGCACAGGAAGTCCTACGATGACCGAGACACCGTTCGCGCCCGTCCTCTTCCTCAAGGCGGGCTGCCCCTTCTGCATGAAGGTGCGCCTGTTCCTCCTCGAGGCTGGACAACTCGACGGCGTCGTCCTGCGCGAGTTCGCGCCCGGCACCGAGGAGGAAACCGAGATCCGCGGCCTGCTCGGCCCGGTGGTCGAGAAGGTCACCTTCCCGGCGGCCGAATTCACGCCCGGCAGCTTCACGACGGAGTCCGACGCCATCGTCGCGCACTTCGCGGCACGTGCGGGTGTCGAGCCGGCCGCCTTGCCCACCTACCAGTCCTACCTGAACGGCGTGTTCAAGAACCTCGGGGCGCTCTACCGGGAGAACATGGACCTCAAGAAGCGCCTCCCGCCGGCCTGACGGAGAACGGCACATCCGATGGCCCCCGACACGCCAGAAGCCGCCGCGCCGCCTGTCGAGGCAAGGCTTGGCCGCGCCCTCGATGGCATTCCCTTCCTGGACGATGCCACGCGCCCGAAGGCGCCGCCCATCCCCGGCGTGACCCGGGCCCAGCGGGCGCGGGGGCGGCGCCTGGCCCTATATCATCGCCACCACCTCGCGGAGCTCGCCGCCGTTCGCGGCGCGCTGGACCGCTTCCTGGCGGGCACCGGCACCGTCGAGGCGGTGACGGACGGCGTGGCGTCGATGACGCTGACCGAGAACTACCGTGCCTTCGGCACCCTCTGCGGGCGCCAGTGCCACCTCCTCCAGATGCACCACGACATCGAGGAGGGCGACATGTACCCCAGGCTGCGGCGATCCGACGGCCTGCGCCGGGTCCTCGACCGCCTCGGTGCGGAGCACCGCACCGTGCACGCCCTCCTCGAACGCATCCGCGCCATCGTGCGGTCCGTCGCATCGGCCCCCACGCGGGAACAGGTCCTCGACCTCAGGGAGGTCTACGGGGTCTTCGAACGCGTGGTGATCTCGCACTTCGGGTACGAGGAGCGAGAGCTCGAAGAGGCCATCGGGTACTACGACGCCCTGTGACCGCGCCCACGCGCGATGGCCAACGCGCGATGGAACGTCGGGCCCGACCGCGTGCATCGGGAGTCCGTCCGGTCTGGACGGCCCGCGGAGGTCGCGGTCCCTCAGCGCGCTCAGCGCCGGCGTCGCCCGACAGCCCCGGCGCGCATCCCGGCTGCTCGATCCGTCGGGGGACGAACACCGCCCCCGGCGACGGACTGGAGAGCAGGCCCCCGGCACGCCGCGGCTGCGGGCCCCGGCACCAGTGAATGAACGTTCATTGACATGAGAATGAACGTTCACTAATGCTCCCGGCGTGGCGCGGGAGACGCGAATGATGCACGGTTTTTCAGAGGCGCGGCCCGTCCACGGACCGGCCCCCGAGGCATGGGCCTGCCTGCGCTCCGTCGCGTTTGCGGCGTCGCGCCCGGCCAACCTGCTCGCCGTCCTCGTGGCGCTTCTGGGCTGGGCCGCACTGATCTCCTGGACCGGCAACGGCGCCGGGGGCTGGCAGGCCCGGACCTGCGCCGGTCTCGACGTGGTCTCGCGCGCCTGCGCCGAGATCCGCCCGATCCAGGACGCCGGCCGGGTCGTGCCCCATGCGGCGGAGCTGGCGTCGTGGGCGCGGTGACCGGCGCCGTCGTCGAGGTCCGCGACGTCCAGGCGGCGCGGCGCGAACAGATCCTCGACGCGGCCGAGGCCTGCTTCGTCCGGAACGGCTTCCACCGCACCACGATGTCGGACCTCGCCCGCGAGGCCGCGATGAGCCAGGGCAACTTCTACCGCTACTTCGCCTCGAAGGAGGACATCGTCCTGGCGATGGCGGAGCGCGACCGCGCCCGCGGCGCCGCCCTGGTCGCCGAGATGGAGCGGGACGGCGACCGCCGCGCGTCCCTGAACGGCATCCTCGAACGGTTCTTCACCGGCATCACCCGCGAGGCCGCGGTGCTGCGCCTCGACCTCTGGGCGGAAACCACGCGGAACCCCGCCATCGCCGCGCTGGTCGACCGCAGCGAGGCCGAGGCCCGCGCGTGGCTGTGCGGGATGTTCGCGGCGCTCGCCGCCTCGCCGGATTGCGACCCCGCGTCGATGTTCGAGGCGATCAACCCGCTGATGAAGGGCATCGTCGTCGGCCGCGCCATCCTGCCGGGCTACGACCCGGCCCCCGCCGTCGCCCACCTCCAGGCCCTGATCGAGGCGGGCCTGAACGGCGCGCTGCCGCGGGTCACCACCGCCGTTCCGGAGACCGGCCGATGACCCGCGCCGCCTTCCTCGTCGCCCCCGCGCTGCTGGCGCTCGGCCTGTCGGCCGCCTCCGCCCGCGACGAGGCCGCCGCCGCGCTCAAGCCGTTGCCCGCGCCCGCGGTCAGCGTCGTCGAGGCGACGCGGCGCGAGACCGTGGAGACCGTGACGGTGACCGGGACCCTGGTGCCCCGCGACGAGATCCTGGTGACGCCCGAGATCGACGGCTACCGGGTCACCGAGGTGCTGGTCGAGGAGGGCGCGCGCGTCACCAAGGGTCAGGTGCTCGCGCGCCTCGCCCGCGACCTCATCGACCGCCAGATCGCCCAGCAGGACGCGGTGGTGGCCAAGGCCGAGGCCGCCGTGCCCCAGTCCCAGAGCAGCATCGAGCAGGCCGAGGCCGCCGAGACCGAGGCCCGGCTCAGCCTGGATCGGGCCAAGACGCTCATATCCACGGGCAACACCACCGCCGTGGTGATGGAGACCCGGACTTCCGCCCTGCGCCAGGCCGAGGGCCGGCTCGCCTTCGCCCGCAACGGGCTGGCCATGGCCAGGGCCGACCTCGCCCAGGCCCGCGCCGTGCGCGACGAGCTGTCCCTGCGGCTGGCCCGCACGGAGATCCGCGCTCCCGTGGACGGCATCGTCAGCCGCCGCACCGCCCGGGTCGGCCTCGCCGCCTCGGCCGCGTCCGAGCCCCTGTTCCGCCTGATCGCCCGCGGCGAGATCGAGCTCGAGGGCGAGATCGTCGAGACCAAGCTGCCCCTGCTGCGCGAGGGCGCCCCGGCCTGGATCGATCTCGGCGAGAGCGGCCGCGTCGCGGGCCGCGTGCGGGCCGTCTACCCCGAGGTCGACAAGGCCACCCGCCTCGGCAAGGTGCGCGTGCGCCTCGATCCCGACCGGCGCCTGCGCATCGGGACCTTCGCCCGCGGCGGGGTCGAGCTCGGCCGCAGCCGCGGCGTGAGCGTCCCCCAGGCCTCCGTGCTCTACGGCGGCGGACGCCGCAGCGTGCTCGTTGTCGCCGGCGACCGGGTCGAGGACCGCACCGTGCGCACCGGCATCGCCGACGAGGACACCATCGAGATCCGCGCAGGCCTCAACGAGGGCGAGCGCGTCGTGGCCCGGGCCGGCTCGTTCCTGCGTGACGGCGACCGGGTCCGGCCGGTCCTCGAGGCCCCGCCCCCCGCGCCCGCGGTCGCCGCGGTGCCCGCGCCGCGGGACACCGCCGAAGCCGGCGGGCCTTAAGCCGGCGTCCCCACACCCATCCCGACGTCACGAGAGCCAGGGCCGCCCGATGCGCCTGAACGTCTCCGCCTGGGCGATCCGCAATCCCATCGCGCCCCTCGTCCTGTTCCTGGTGCTGGTCGTGCTCGGCCTCGTCAGCTTCCGCGGGCTCGCGGTGACGAAGATGCCCAACGTCGACGTGCCCATCGTCTCGGTGGCGATCACCCAGTCGGGTGCGGCACCGTCCGAGTTGCAGACCCAGGTCACCAAGTGGGTCGAGGACTCGATTGCCGGCGTGCGGGGCGTCAAGCACATTACCTCGGCCATCACCGAGGGCTCCTCGGTGACCACGGTCGAGTTCCGGCTGGAGGTGAACACCGACCGCGCCGTCAACGACGTGAAGGACGCGGTCTCGAAGATCCGCATCAACCTGCCCCGCACCATCGACGAGCCGGTGATCAGCCGCGTCGAGATCGCCGGCCTGCCGATCCTCGTCTACGGCGTGAAGGCGCCCGCGATGACGCCCGCCGACCTCTCCTGGCTGGTCGAGGACAAGATCGCCCGCGCGCTCCAGGGCGTGAAGGGCGTGGGCGGCGTCGAGCGGGTCGGCGGCGTCGCGCGCGAGGTCCGGGTCGTGCTCCAGCCGGACCGGCTGCTGTCGCTCGGGATCACCGCCGCGGACGTGAACCGGCAGCTGCGCCTCACCTCCGCCGACATGGCGGGCGGGCGCGGCGAGGTCGGCGGGCGCGAGCAGTCGATCCGGACGCTCGCCGCGTCGCGCACCCTGCGCGACCTCAAGGCCACCGCCATCGTCCTGCCGGGCGGCCGCAAGGTCCGGCTCGACGACCTCGCACGCGTCGAGGACGGTATCGAGGAGCCGCGCACCTTCGCGCGCTTCAACGGCGAGCCGGTGGTCGCCTTCGCGGTCTCGCGCGGTGCGGGCGCCAGCGACGCCGAGGTCGCGGCTGGGGTGCAGAGGAAGATCGCCGAGTTCCAGGCGAGCTATCCCGATCTGCAGTTCGAGCTGATCGATTCGTCGGTCTCGTCGACCATCGGCTCCTACGATTCCGCCATGCACACCCTGATCGAGGGGGCGCTCCTCGCGGTCATCGTGGTGCTGCTGTTCCTGCGCGACTGGCGCGCCACGCTCATCGCGGCGGTGGCGCTGCCCCTCTCGGTCTTCCCGACCTTCTGGGCGATGGACGCGCTGGGCTTCACGCTGAACGGCATCAGCCTGCTCGCGATCACGCTGGTGACCGGCATCCTCGTGGACGACGCCATCGTCGAGATCGAGAACGTCGTCCGGCACATGCGGCTGGGCAAGTCGCCCTACCGAGCGGCCATCGAGGGCGCCGACGAGATCGGCCTCGCGGTCATCGCCATCACGGCGACCCTGATCGCCGTTTTCGCCCCGGTCTCGTTCATGCCGGGCATCGCCGGCCGCTACTTCATCCAGTTCGGCCTCACCATCGCGGTCTCGGTGTTCATGTCGCTGCTCGTGGCGCGCCTCATCACCCCGATGCTCGCCGCCTACTTCCTGCGCGACCGCGGCCACCACGACGAGCGCGAGGGACCGGTCATGCGGGCCTACACGCGCCTCGTCGGCTGGTCGGTACGCCACCGGGTCGTCACGCTGTTCGCCGGCCTCGCGCTGTTCGCCGCCTCCATCGCGTCGACGGGCCTGCTGCCCTCGGGCTTCATCCCGAAGCAGGACAATGCCCGCACGCTGTTCATGGTCGAGCTGGCGCCGGGCGCGAAGCTCGCCGACACGGTGGCGGTGTCCGACCGGGTGGTCTCGCGCATCCGGGCGCTGCCCGAGGTGACCTCGGTCTTCGTCGACGGCGGACGGCAGGTCGGCGGCAAGAAGGAGACCCGGCTCGCGACCCTGACCGTCAACCTCACGCCGAAGGCCGCGCGCGCCAAGCGCCAGTGGACGGTCGAGGCCGAGATCGCGGCCCTGCTCGCCGAGGAGCCCGACATCCGGTCCTGGACCCTGCGCGACAGCGGCCAGCGCGACCTCGCCCTGGTGGTGAGCGGTCCCGACGCCGACGTCGTCACGGAGGTCGCCGCGCGGCTGCAGCGCGACATGGCCGCCATCCCGCACCTCGTGGCGGTGATGTCGACGGCGCCGCTGAACCGGACGGAGGTCCGCATCCGGCCGAAGGAGGGCGTGGCGGCCGATCTCGGCGTCTCGACCGACGCCATCGCGGAGACCGTCCGGGTCGGGACCATCGGCGACATCGGCCTGAACCTCGCGAAGTTCAACGCCGCGGACCGCCAGGTGCCGATCCGGGTGCAACTGCCCGAGAGCGCCCGCGGCGCCGTCTCACGGCTGGAGAACCTGAAAGTGCCGGCCAAGAACGGGGCCGCCGTGCCGCTGGCGGTCGTGGCCGACATCGAGCTCGACCAGGGACCCGGCGCCATCGACCGCTACGACCGGGCGGTGCGCGTGGCCGTCGAGGCCAACATGGAGAACTCGGAGGCCCTCGGGACGCTCATCGCCGAGGCGCTGCGGACGCCGACGGCCAGGAATCTGCCGCCGGGGGTGACCATCAAGCAGACCGGCGACGCCGAGATCATGGGCGAGGTGTTCTCGGGCTTCCTGATGGCGATGGGCGCCGGCATCATGATGGTCTACGCGGTGCTCGTCCTGCTGTTCGGCTCGTTCCTGCAGCCGCTGACCATCCTGTTCTCGCTGCCTCTGTCCGTCGGCGGCGCCATCCTCGGCCTGCTCCTCTTCCAGATGCCGATCTCGATGCCGGTCGTCATCGGCATCCTGATGCTGATGGGACTGGTCACGAAGAACGCGATCATGCTGGTCGACTTTGCGGTCGAGGAGATGGGCCGCGGCGTCGACCGGGGCACCGCCATCGTCGAGGCCGGCCGCAAGCGGGCGCGGCCCATCGTGATGACGACCATCGCGATGGCGGCGGGCATGGTCCCGTCCGCAATGGCGCTCGGGGTCGGCGGCGAGTTCCGGGCGCCGATGGCGGTGGCGGTCATCGCCGGCCTCATCGTCTCGACTCTGCTCTCCCTCGTCTTCGTCCCGGCCGTGTTCCTGCTGATGGACAGCCTGGGCAGACTCCTCGGCCGACTGCTCGGCCGCTTCGTCGGCCCGCGGGACGAGGCGTCCGGCCACGCGGCGGCGACGCCGTGAGCCACCCCTTCCGCCCCACGTTACAACGGAATCCGATGACCGCTCCCGTCTAGCGGCCCCGTTCGCCTCGGTGACCGCCGCCGAGTCCGGCCGAGCCGTTCGGGACTTGGCTCACGGGAGACGGTCGCGCCCGAATCCGGACCGAGCGGTGCGGATCCGACGCGTCCCGCCTGTGTGGCTTCATCGTCTGGGGTAGAGACCCGTTCGACGGGAGCGGCAGGCCGAAGGTCGACCGATCCAACCCGAACCCGGCTTGGCAAGCCCGACCCAGCCCGGCCACCGGACGCGTGCGCCGCGCCCTTGTGCCGACGGTCGTCGAAGGGACAGCACCTCAGCAGCAGCGCGCGTCGTCTCGCCGCTTCGCCTCAAGCCATCGATCACGAGGCTTGCAGCTCGCCACGCGCGGCGCCAGGGCCACGCTCAGCACATCTCCTGACCGGACGGGGGCGTCAGCGCGATGGAGCTGCATCGGCGCGACTCCGTCGCTGACCTCGAAGGTGAGCCGGGCGCCCGGGTCGAGGCCGACGTGCTCCGACACCGTGCGGATGATCTCCGCGACCTTGCCGGCGGTCATGTGGGTGCGGTCGCCGTCGACCACGTCCCAGAGCTGGACGAAGATCTCCGACCAGGCTTCCGGGTTGGCCCCGCAGTCGAGGGCGGCGAACTGCCCGGCCTTCACCTCGGTGACATGATAGCCGCGCTCGATCGTCCGGCCGGCGTAGCTGAACACCAGGGGCGCGGCCGGCTGCGCGTCGCAAGCGGCGAGCAGGGCACCCAGCGGAATGTCCGTGGCGGCCGGCGCCATCCGGTCCGGGCGGTCAAGGGTCGGCATCGGCGCGCTCCACGGGTCGTTTCTCGGGAAAGGTCTCAGCGCTTCACAAAGCCGATATCGGCGGCCACCGCGCTCAGCCGCTCCGGCTCGCGCTCCTTCCGCTCGCTGTAGCGGTCCACCAGGTAGTCGGCCCGCTCGCGGGTCAGGAGCGTGAACTTCATCAACTCCTCGCACACGTCCACGACGCGCTCGTAGAGCGGCCCCGGCTTCATCCGGCCGGCGTCGTCGAACTCCTTGTAGGCCATCGGCACGGACGACTGGTTCGGGATGGTGATCATACGCATCCAGCGGCCGAGCAGGCGCAGGCTGTTCACGGCGTTGAAGCTCTGCGACCCGCCGGACACCTGCATGACGGCGAGGGTGCGCCCCTGGGTTGGTCGCACGCTGCCCTCGGAGAGGGGCAGCCAGTCGATCTGGCTCTTCATCACGCCGGTCAGGTTGCCGTGCCGCTCGGGCGACACCCACACCTGTCCCTCGGACCAGATCGACAGGGCGCGCAGCTCCTGCACCTTCGGGTGGTCGGCGGTCGTGTCGTCGGGCAGGGGCAGGCCGCGGGCGTCGTAGATCCGCACCTCGCCACCCATGGCTTCGAGCAGCCGAGCGGCCTCGTAGGCGAGGAACCGACTGAACGAGCGCTCGCGCAGGGAGCCATAGAGGATCAGGAACCGGGGCGCATGGGTGAACGGCGCGGCCGAAACCGCGCTGGCGCGGGTCGGCACCACGAAGTGCGTCTGGCTCAAGTTCGGCAGGCCATCGGTGAAGGGCTGTGCAGGCTTGTCCAAGGATCGGCTTTCTTGTACTTTCAAACGGTAATTTGAAGATTGTAACGAAAATGGACGAGCCGCAAGCCCTCGCCGCGTTCGCGGCCCTCGCCCAGGAACATCGCCTGCGCCTGGTGCGGGCGCTCGTGACCGCCGGTCCGGGCGGCCTGGCCTCCGGCGCTCTGGCCGAGGCGGTCGGCGTCTCCGCCGCCACCGTCTCCCATCACCTCAAGGAGCTGAGCCACGCCGGGCTGGTCGCCTCGCGGCGCGAGGGCCGCTCGATCATCTACAGCGCCGCCTACCCGGCGCTGTCCGACCTGATCGCCTTCCTGATGAAAGACTGCTGCCAGGGCCGCCCGGAAGTCTGCGCTCCGGCGATGGCCGCGCTGGCAACCTGCTGCCCCCCCCCGGAGAAACCGCCCATGGCTGAGCCGTTCGATGTCGTGATCTACCACAACCCCGCGTGCGGCACGTCCCGCAACACCCTGGCGATGATCCGCAACGCCGGCATCGAGCCGCATGTGGTCGAGTACGTCAAAACCCCGCCCGCGCGGGCGCTGCTGGTGCAGCTCCTCGCCCGCGCCGGCCTGAGCGTCCGCGACGTGCTCCGGGAGAAGGGCACGCCGTTCGCCGAACTGAAGCTCGGTGATCCGACGCTGACCGAGGAGCAGCTGCTCGATGCCATCGAGGCGCACCCGATCCTCATCAACCGCCCGCTGGTGGTGACGCCCAAGGGCGTGCGCCTCTGCCGGCCCTCCGAAGCCGTGCTGGATCTCCTGCCGGTGCAGCGGGGCGAATTCGTCAAAGAGGACGGCGAGCGGGTGGTGGACGAGCACGGCCGCCGCGTCGCCACCGCCTGAGCCTCACGCCGAGCCATAAGAAGAAACCGCCCGGATGCTCGCGCTCGCCATCTTCCTCGCCACCCTCGTCTTCGTCATCTGGCAGCCCAGGGGCCTCGGGATCGGGTGGAGCGCCTTGGCCGGCGCGGGCGTCGCCCTCGCCACGGGGGTGATCCATCCGGGCGATGTTCCGGCGGTCTGGCACATCGTTTGGGACGCGACGTTCACCTTCGTGGCGCTGATCATCATCTCGCTGCTGCTCGATGAGGCCGGGTTCTTCCACTGGGCGGCCCTGCACGTCGCCCGTTGGGGCGGTGGCCGGGGCCGGCGGCTGTTTCCGCTGGTCGTGATCCTCGGCGCGGCCATCGCGGCGGTGTTCGCCAACGACGGCGCCGCGCTGCTGCTCACCCCGATCGTGCTGGCGATCCTGCTCCGGCTCGACTTCACGCCGGCGGCGGCCCTGGCGTTCATCGTCGCCTGCGGGTTCGTGGCGGACAGCACCTCCCTACCGCTGGTGATCTCCAACCTCGTCAACATCGTCTCCGCCAACTTCTTCGACGTGACCTTCGGCCGGTACGCGGCCGTGATGGTGCCGGTGAACCTGGTCTCCCTGACCGCGACGCTGGTGGTGCTCCGGGCCTACTTCCGGCGCGACGTGCCGGCGGCCTACCCGGTGGATGCGCTGGAGCGTCCGGCCGGCGCGATCCGCGACCCGCTGGTGTTCCGGGCGGCGTTCCCGCTGCTCGGCGCGCTCCTGCTCGCCTACTTCGTCACCGCGCCGTTCGGCGTGCCGGTCTCGGCCGTCACCTGCGCCGGCGCGGCCCTGCTCCTGCTGCTCGCCGGCCGGGGCCGGATCATCCCGATCCGCAAGGTGCTCACCGGCGCCCCCTGGCAGATCGTCCTGTTCAGCCTCGGCATGTACCTCGTGGTCTACGGCCTGCGGAACGCCGGCCTGACCGACGAGCTGGCGAAGGGCCTGGTCTGGCTCGCCGGGTACGGCCCGTGGGTCGCCACCATCGGCACCGGCTTTGCGGCGGCCGTTCTGTCGTCGGTGATGAACAACATGCCGAGTGTGCTGATCGGAGCGCTCTCGATCCAGCAGGCCCCGGACCTGTCTCCGCTGACCCGCGAGCTGATGGTCTACGCCAACGTGATCGGCTGCGACCTCGGCCCGAAATTCACGCCGATCGGCAGCCTCGCCACCTTGCTCTGGCTGCACGTCCTCGCCAGCAAGGGTCAGAGGATCACCTGGGGCCAGTACATGAAGGTCGGCCTGGTCATCACCCCGCCCGTGCTGCTGATCACGCTGCTGGCGCTGGCGGCCTGGCTACCGCTGCTCGGCACCTGGTAGGCGGCCCGTGTCCGAGGCTCGCCGCTGGCCGGTGATCTCCGCCCTCGGCGTGGTGCAGATCCTCACCTGGGGGTCGTCGTTCTACCTGCCGGCGGTGCTCGCCGGCCCGGTCGCGGACAGCACCGGCTGGCCGCTCGCCTGGGTGGTCGGTGGCCTGTCCCTCGGCCTGTTGGTCGCCGCGTTCGCCTCGCCGCATGTCGGCGCCGCGATCCACCGCCACGGCGGTCGCCCGGTGCTGGCGCTGGCAGCCCTGCTGCTTGCGGCCGGGCTGACCACGCTGGCGCTCGCGCCGGCGCTGCCGGTCTACCTGGCCGGCTGGCTGCTCCTGGGCCTCGGCATGGGCTGCGGGTTGTACGACCCAGCGTTCGCGACACTCGGCCGGCTCTACGGCGCGGCGGCGCGGCCGGCGATCACGAGCCTGACGCTGTGGGGCGGGTTCGCCAGCACCGTGTGCTGGCCGCTGTCGGCGTTCCTGGTCGCGCATGCCGGCTGGCGGGGGGCGTGCCTCGCCTACGCCGGCCTGCACCTCGCGGTGACGCTGCCGCTGGTGCTACGGCTGATCCCGAAGGCCCCGGCGCTGCCAGCGGCGGCACATCACCAAGCCGGCGCCGGCCCGCTGACGACTCCGGAGCGGCGGGCGTTCCTGCTGTTCGCCGGGGTCCTGGTGCTCGGCGGCGCGATCATGGCGCTGGTGTCGGTCCACCTGATTACCCTCTTGCAGGCGCGCGGCGTAGCGCTCGCTTCGGCGGTCACCTACGGGGCGCTGATCGGCCCGGCGCAGGTCGGTGCCCGCATCGTGGAGATGTCCTTCAAGGGGCGGCACCATCCGCTGTGGACGCTGACCGCCGCGTTCGCTCTGGTCGCCCTCGGCGTGGCCCTGCTCGCGTTCGGCCTGCCCGGCGTGGGGCTCTGGCTGGTGCTGTACGGCGGCGGCAACGGGATCTACTCGATCGCGCGGGGCACGGTGCCCTTGGCGCTGTTCGGCTCCGTGCGCTACCCGCTGGTGGTCGGCCGCTTGGCCCGGCCGGGCCTGATCGCGCAGGCTCTGGCTCCCCCAGCCGGCGCGGTGGTGCTCACCCATGCCGGCCCGGATGCGCTGTGGTGGTTGCTGCTCGCTCTCGCGCTCGCCAATCTCGGGCTGGTCGGCGCGCTCTGGCGGACACGGTAGTTGATCTCACCGCGCCATCCGCCTCCATCCCCGATCCGACCCCTCCACCGGCCGGCCTCGGTCGGAAGCGGAACCTTCCCTACGGGACGCCAGGGGTGCGTTCGGTCACCGCCCAGCGCTGCCGTTCGAGTCCGCGGCCTGGGATCATCCCACCGTCTGGCCGCCGCCGGCTGCCCTGCCGCCAAGCCAGGACCGTCACGGCGACCGGCGACCCGCCGAGGACCATAGTGGCGATGCCGATGACCGCCGTCGCGACCGGTGTCGCGATGAGGAGGCCGTAGAGGCGCGACCCGGGGAGCAGGATGAGGCACAGGGCGGTGACGCCGACCTGCGTGACCGTCTCCAGGAGCGGCCGCAGGCAGGTGACAGGCAGGGGAGCACCGCGAACTGCCCGAGGAAGAACCGCCAGGGGCCGAGCATCCCGAGGGGACCGTCCGGCGGCGGGTGACCCGGAACACCGTTCCACTCTCGGCCGATCCGCGCTCGGACGGCATCGTGGCCGAGGACATGACCGCGGTCCGGATCGGGCCGGACATGCGCATGGCCGCCGCCCCCTCGTGTCTCGCCGGGCGAGCCAAGCCGCGGCGCCCGGAGGACCTCACCGCCCGCGCCTGCATCAACCCGCGCCTGCCGACACAAGGCAGATTCCACGCCCGGGAGTTCGGGAAGGACGGGCGCGAACCGAGGGTGCGGGTCGAGGGGCCGTTGGTGTTCAACACCGAGGCGCTGCGCTCCTCCAGGCCGCCCTGGACGGGTCCGGGATCGCCTACCTGCAGGACGGCGAGCGGGCGCACCGGGAGGCCGGGCCCCTCGTCCGGGTGCGGGAGGACTGGTGCGGCCCGTTCCCCGGCCGTCACCTCCACTTCCCGAGCCGGCGCGGGCCGGAGCCGGCGCTGGCCGTGCTGGTCGAGGCGCTGCGCGACCGCGACCGAGCTCGCTATCCGGCCGCCCGCGGCCCCGCGGCGGGGGCGACGCGCCGCCCGGAACGGGCCCGTTCCCGAAGCGCAACCAGGGCCTCGTCGGCGGCCCTCTGCCCGCTGTCGTGGGCCCCGTGGGCGGTCGTGAAGTCGAAGGGGTGGGTCGCCTCGCCGGCGAAGAACAGCCGGTCCTCGAAGGGCCGGGCCAGCCGTGCCCGCGCCTCGGATCGGCCCGGCACGGCGCAGCTATACGCGCCGCCGATGGACGCCATCCGGCTCCACGACGTCGCCGCCAGCGGCCGGATGGCCGACGCCACGTCGTTGCCGAACAGGGCGGCCAGTTCCGCCGCGACGTGGGCGAAGCCGGCGGAGGGGCCCTCCTCCTCCACGAGGCGGGCACCGTCGCCCCCGAGGAACGCCTCGATCACCGGCCAGCCGTTGGGTCGGATGGAATAGGCGGCAGACCTCGGGTCACGCAGGTTTCCGTAGGCGTGGGTGCCCGGTCCGAACGCGGTGTCGCGTCCGATCTCCAGAAAGATCTTCTCGTTGCGACCCAGCGGCAGGGCGGCGGCCGCCTCGCGCCAGGGGTCGACCTCGGCGGGAAGGCGGATCGCGTCGCCGGCCAGGATTGCGGTCGAGACCGTGAGGATGGCCGCCCCGGCGCGGACGGTGCCGGCGCGGGTGGCGACGGCGACGCCGTCCGCCGTCACGTCGATCCGCTCGGCGGGGGTGCCCAGCCGCAGCGTCGTCGAGGACGGCAGACTGGCGGCGACGAGCGTGCCGTAGCCGAGCGGCAGGTGCCAGTTCCGGCCGGTCGAGGCATCGTCGTAGGCGAGGTAATCAGTGGCCGAGATCTGCTCGGGCCCCACGCCGCTCATGAACCCGGCGATGGCCCGGACGTAGGCGTTCCAGGCGCCGCCGGGCGCGAGGGCATCGCTGGCCCGGTCGCTGCCCGCCGCAACCGTGCGGAGCCGCTCCTCCCACTCGCCGTACGCCTTCCGCGCCGCCGCCTGGTCGTCCTCGTCCTCGGCGATGCTCGGGTGTGCCTTCGCCCATGGCGGGTCGCCGCGATCGACCGGGAAGCCCGATGCCTCGGCGATGCCGACCCACGCGTTGCGGTCGCCCGAGTGGAGCCACTCGCAGCCGAGGTCGAGCGGGTAGCCCCCGAGATCCTGCGTGTACGCGCGGCCCCCGAGACGCGCGGATGCCTCGACCAGCAAGGCCGATGCGCCGTGGTCCGCGAGCCTCCGCGCGGCGCCGATGCCGGCGGCGCCGCCCCCTACGATGATGACGTCGAACCCGCTGGTCATGAGATCTGGAGACAGGGACAAAACCGTTCGGCCTGAGCGTGGCAGACGAGGGCGCAGGCGAGCATCGCCGGGTGCAGCGCGGCCCAGACCCTGGGCGCCTGCCATACGCCCGGTCGCCGCCCGCGCGTCTTGCCGCCGCGGCCAACCCCCGCGCGCGGCAGGTGCCTCCACGGCGGTCCCGCGCGCAGGACCAGGACGATACCGGCCGACCCGGCTCGATTCGCCACGCGCGGCCGACCATGCATCAGCTTCTCAGGCTCCGGCGGCAGAAGCGGCTCCACGACGGCCCACAGGTCGCCAGGCACGGGAGCGTCCATGACCTCTCAACTCGACCAGACCGGTTTTGTCCCACGCCGCGAGGCTTCGACGTTGTAGCACCCGCCGAGGCTGGAGATCTCGGTCGGCTCCCCCCGCCGCCTCTCGGATGGCTTCGGAAAGGCCGGTAACGGTTTTCGCCTTCTCGAAGCCGACGAGCGCCGGGAAGCGGCCGTCGCCGCGGCCGTCGGTTCTCACGAACGGCTCCTCCCGATCCTCCTGTGGGCGGGCTCACCTGGAGGAGGGAAAACGCCCGTAGGAGGATCGCCACCGCCGTGCTCGGTGGGCAGCCGTTCCGCGGACCGGCGATGCCGTGCTGTCCCATCGCCCGCCACGCGACGCTCGACCGGTCACGAGGACGGGACTCGGTTACCGACCCGAGTGCTGCCGGAGCCGGGATGGCCCGCGCCTGTTCCAGCGCACCGGAATGGACCGGAATGAGGGGGAAACCGGGGTGACGAGACGGGACGGTTCGGGTATCGCTTCTCTAGGCGTCTCCGCTCTGTCGGGCCTGTAGCTCAATGGTTAGAGCCGGCCGCTCATAACGGTCTGGTTGCAGGTTCGAGTCCTGCCGGGCCCACCAGCCTCCCGCGGTCGCGCGGGATCCGCCGGGTGGCAGGCCCCGGAGCGGACGCGCGGCGCGCCGCCTGTGGCCGCGCGGCGACACAGGCCGACGACGTCCTGTGGACGGCGCGAATCGTTCCGGATCGGTCACGGTTGACCGGCCAGTCTGCGGCCCCGACCCACCCGTCGCGGCACGCGTCCGCCCTCTCGCCTTCGCCCACCGCCATCGCGTAGGTCCAACCGTGCCCGCCGCCACGCTCGACCTCGCCGACAGCCCATGCTCCCACAGTACCGCTGGCTCTGGGCCCTGACCCTCCTCCTCGCCTCCGGCGGGGCGGGTCTCCTCTACAACCTGCTCTTCGTCGGCGGGGCCTCGATGCTCGCCGGCCTCGTCTACGCCCTGGCGGTGGGCGGGACGGTGCTGGCCTTCGTGCCGGGCCTGGCCCTGTCGGGGCTGCAGACGCGGCTGCGCCGCCTGCCGGCGCTGGTCTACATGCTCGCGGCCGAGCTGCTGTACGTGGTGCTGATCACGCTCGGCTGCGCCCTCGGCGGGCTGGTCGTCTGGGCCTTCGACCTCACCGGCGACAGCCTGTCCACGGCGGTGCGGATCACGCCGCGCTTCCTCGCCTACTCGCTGGCCGTGTCGGCCCTGCTGGTCTTCGTCATGCGCATGCGCGACCTGATCGGCGGCGAGGTGTTCGTGAACTTCATGATCGGCCGCTACCACAAGCCGGTGCAGGAGGAGCGGATCTTCCTGTTCCTCGACGTCGTCGGCTCCACCGCCTTCGCCGAGACCCACGGCGACCTGCGCGCTCAGGACTATCTCAGCGCGGTGTTCGCGACCTTGGCCGAGCCGGTTCGGCGCAACGCCGGTTCCACGGACGACTTCATCGGCGACCTCGCGATGATCACGTGGCCGATGAAGCGCGGCCTGAAGGACGCGCGCTGCGTGACCTGCGTGTTCGAGGTGCTCGACCGGATCGAGGCGGACGCCGCGGTTTGGCAAGCCCGGTTCGGCACGGTGCCGCGGCTGCGGGCGGCCCTGCACGGCGGCCCCGTGGTCACGGCCGAGGTCGGGGTCGACCGCCACAAGATCGCGTATTTCGGCGACGCCGTGAACGTGACGGCGCGGATCGAGGCCCTGTGCCGCCCGCTGGGCGTCGGCATCCTGATCTCGCAGGATCTCCTCGACCGGCTGGACCGGCTGCCCGACGGCGTCCGCGCCCGCGCGCTGGGAACGCACGCCCTGCGCGGCCGCGGCGCGCCCCTGGCGGTCGCCACCCTCGAGCGCGGGGCGGCGCCGGACCGGCTGATCCCGGAGCAGAGGCCGGCGCCGCCGGTGCTGGACCGCGCCGAGGCCGTCGCGGGACCGCGCTAGGCTCCCCGTCTCGACCGCAAGTCGGTCGCGTCTCAGCCGCGGCGGACCCAGCGTACCCACCAGCGCGCCCAGAGGCGCCGGCCCCGCGCTATCGCCGCGCGCCGCGGGGCCGCGGCCGGGCCGGCCCAGTCGGAGGTTGCCCCGAGCGCCGCCGGCAGGGTGGCGATGAGCGCCGCCGGCCCCTCGATGTCCCAGCCGATCACGCAGCAGCCGCAGCCGGTGCTGCGCACGCGGGTGAGCCGGCCGGCATGGGCCAGCATCCAGCGCTCGGCGGCGGCGACGTCGTCCCCGTCGCCCACGTCCACGCACAGGGAGGCGCGCGCGTGGCCCGGGGCCGGCGACCCCTCGGGCACCGGGTCGACCCGCCCGTAGAGGGCCCGCAGGGCGTCGGAATCCGGTCCGGCGTCGCCAGCGCTCACAGAGCGCCCATCTCAGCCAGCTGCCGCTTGGCGAAGGTACAGGCCGCGAAGTCCGGGTTGATCGCGCAGACCATGTCGAACGCCGCCCGGGCCCGGGACGCCTCGGCGGCGACGCCCTCGCCGAGGCGATAGGCCTGGCCGAGCATGGCGCAGCCCCAGGCGCCGCGCCGGTCGCAATCGAGGCGGAAGCTCCGGGCGAGGCAGGCATCCGTGTCGGCGCGCGGCGCGTCGCGGAAGGGATCCTCCGCGTAGCCGCCGTTCCGGATCCCGGCCGCCCGGTTGGTGCAGCCCGCCGGGAACCCGCCCGCGCAGGCGAGGGCGTAGAGCCGCTCCTTGTCGAGGATGTCGGCGACGTCGAGGGAGTGGTGCTCCAGGGCGAGGGCGAGGTCGAAGCAGGCTGGCGCGTTCGACCACCAGGTGCAGAGCGCGTAGCAGGAAGCGGGCTCGCGCGCGCAGCGGCGCTCGGTGGGCCGGCGGGGCGCGAACGCCCACCGCCAGAACGGGCGCTCCCGCGCGAAGGTGTCGGCCGGGCAGGTGCCGAAGCTGCGCAGCAGTGCCGGGTCCTGCCGCAACGGCGCCGAGATCTCCGCGGCCTCGGCCTTGTTGAAGACGGGTGCGGCGGGCGCCTCGTCGGCCCGGGACGCCCCCGGTCCGAGCGAGAGGACCGGGGCCAGGGCGAAGAGCGCGGCGAGGCTGGTCCGGAGGTGCCCGGCCGGGAGGCTCCGGGCCGGGCTCATCGGCGCCGTCGCCAGCGGCGCAGCAGGCGTCGGAGGCCGAGCAGCAGGGCGACCGCGAGGACGAGCAGCCCGAGCGCCGGGTGCAGCAGGGCGGCGGCCTGGAACAGGACGAAGATCCCCAGGACGACCTTCCAGGGCTTCATCGGGGCGTCGTCGGGCTCCGCGCCCGTGTCCGGGGCGACCTCCGCGCGGGCGGTCGGTTCCGGCGCGCCGAGACGCGGGCGCCCGGAGACCGGGACGCCGCTGCGGCCCGGCACCGGCG
>Ga0208493_10138_pt1 | contig 20397 bp, 20 predicted proteins | sample AntDryMetagUQ493_FD_188088 | JGI IMG/M metagenome (GOLD analysis project Ga0208493, IMG submission 188088) | Polar desert microbial communities from Antarctic Dry Valleys - UQ493 (SPAdes) | ecosystem: Environmental > Terrestrial > Soil > Desert | place: Antarctic Dry Valleys | collected 2008-12-31 | reverse complement strand
CGCTCGCCGAGCTCGCCCGGAGCCGCGGCCTCGGCCCGGAGGCGCGCCTCGTCGCCCAGGCCCGGCTGCTGCGCCGCCTCGACCGGTCCCTCGACCGGTCCGGCGGGGCCGGGACCGGGGCGACCGGCGCGGCCTGGGCGACGCGGCTCGACGGGCTGTTCCGGACCGACTTCTTCACCCGGGGCGCCGGCCGGGTGCTCGCCGACGGGCTGTACCGGCGGCAGGATCCCGACCTCGACGCCCTCGACGCCGCGCTCGCCCGCCTGATCGGGCGGCTGCGGGCATGAGCGGCGTCCTGCCCGCGTGGCTCAGCGCGCTCCTGTCGGCCTTCGACTTCGCCGCGCCCTGGGCGCTGCTGGCGCTGCCCCTGCCGCTGCTGGCCGCGCGCCTGATCCCCGCGGAGCCGGAGGGCGGCAGCGGCGCCCTGCGCGTGCCCGCCACCCTGGTGGCCGGGGCGCGCTCGGGCGCCGACCGCGCGGCCCGGGGCCGGCGGCGGGCCCTGCTCACCTGGACGCTCTGGATCGCCCTGGTGGCGGCCCTGTCGGGCCCGCGCCTCGTCATGCCGGCGGCCGCGCTCCCGGCCTCGGGCCGCGAGATCATGATCGCCATGGACCTGTCGGGCTCGATGGAGCGGCGCGACTTCGCCCTCGACGGCGAGACCGTGAACCGGCTCACCGCGGTCAAGCGCGTCGGCACCGACTTCATCCGGCGCCGGGCCGGGGACCGGATCGGCCTCGTGATCTTCGCCGACCAGGCCTACGTGGCGGCGGCGCCGAGCTTCGACACCGCGGCGGTCGCCCGGGCGCTGGACGAGGCGACGATCGGCATCAGCGGCCGCTCCACCGGCATCGGCGACGGCCTCGGGCTCGCCCTGCGCCGGCTGGACCCGCGGGACGCGGGGGGCGAGGCCGCGTCCGGGAGCAAGCCCGGCGAGAAGCCCGCGAAGGCCGTGATCCTGCTCTCGGACGGCGCCAACAATGCCGGCCAGACCGCCCCCAAGGACGTGGCGGAGCTCGCCCGGGAGCTGGGCATCAAGGTCTACACCATCGCGCTGGGCCCCCGCGACATGGCCGACGCCGACGGCGAGCAGGACGTGGTCGACACCGAGACCCTGCGCGACATGGCCCGGGCCAGCGGCGGCGAGGCGTTCCGGGTGCGCACCACCGAGGACCTCGTGCGGGTCGCCGACGCCATCGACCGGCTGGAGGGCGGCCGCGCCCTGGCGCCGCCCCTGCCGCTCCGCCGGGACCTGTGGCCCTGGCCGGCCGCCCTGGCGCTGCTGGCCGCCGCGGCGCTGCTCGCCAGCCGGAGGGGGGCGTGATGGTTCGTTACCGCGCCTGTCCGACCATCCCCCTGATCCCGAGGTGCGAGTGCGGCGAGCCTCGAAGGAGGGTTCCGGACGTCGCGCGTCTGGCTGGAGGGCTCCTTCGAGGCCTCCGCCGCGCTCCGGCAGCTCAGGATGCGGTGGTCTGGGCGGGAGCACCCACCCGATGAGCGCCCTCGACGCCGTCGCGCTGCTGCGCCCCTGGTGGTTCCTGGCGATCCCGGTCGTCGCCCTGCTGGCGCTCCGCGCCGCGTGGCGCTCGGCGCCGCTCGGCGACTGGGCCCGGGCGGTCGACCCGGCGCTGATGGCCCACCTCGCCCGGACCGGCGCGGTGCTCGGCGGACGGCGGCGGGCGAACCGCGCCGCGGCGCTCGCGGCCGGGCTGATCGCCCTCGCGCTCACCGGCCCGGCGGTGGAGCGCGCCGACGGGCGCACCTTCCGCAACCTCGACGAGACCGTGCTCGTCGTCGACCTGTCGCGCTCGGTCACCGAGGGCGGCAACCTCCAGGGCGTCCGGCAGGCCGCCGCCGCCGTGGCGGAGGCCGCCGGCACCCGTCCGGTCGCCCTCGTGGTCTACGCGGGCGACGCCTACCTCGCCGCCTCCCCGACCACGGACCGCGACAGCCTCGGCACCACCCTGTTCGCCCTCGACGCCGACACGGTGCCGGACCGCGGCTCCCACCCCGAGCGCGGGCTGGCGCTGGCCCGCCGCACCCTCGCGGAGGCCAACGTGGTGGCGGCCGACGTGGTGCTGATCAGCGACGGCGACGGCGTCGGCGAGGCCGCCACCCGCGAGGCCCGCGCCATCGCCGAGCACGGCTGGCGGCTCCAGGCCCTGTTCGTCCCGACCGACAAGCCGCTGCCGCCCGGCGCCCCGAAGCCCGACCGGACCGCCCTCGACGCCCTGGCCCGGGCCGGCGGCGGCACGACCGCCGACATCGCGACCCCGGGCCCGGTGCTCGACGCGGTCGGGGCCGGCCTCGCCCAGCACCTCGCGGCGGGCGGCTACGGCGTCCTGGCCTACGCGGATCTCGGGCGCTGGCTGCTGCTGCTGGCGGCCCTGCCGGCCCTGCTGCTGTTCCGCAGGAGCGCGTGATGCGGAGCGCCCGATGCGGCTGACCCTCCCCGAGACCGGCCTCGCCGCCCCGCTCCGGGCCGGCCTGCCGCCGCGCTGGCGGCGTCTCGCCCGCGTCGCCGGCCTCGCCCTCGCCGGGATCGGCCTCCTGGCGCTGCTCGCGGTCTCGCAGCCCCGCACCGGCTTCGGCCGGCTGCTGATGGGCCTCGGCCTGCCGGGCCTCGCCGCGGACGTGTTCGTCGATCCGGCCTGGCGCGCCGCCGCGCTCTACGAGGCCGGCCGCTACGGGGACGCGATCGCGCTGTTCCGCGCCGGCGGCCGTCGGGCGAGCTACAATCTCGGCAACGCGCTGGCCAAGGCCGGCGACCTCGACGGGGCGCTCGCGGCCTACGACGAGGCCCTGCGCTTCAACCCCCGCGACGCCGACGCCCAGGCCAACCGCTCGCTGATCGCGCGGATGCGCGCCGAGGTGATCGACCGCGGGCCCGGCGGCGGCATCGCCAACGGCACCGCCCAGTACGGCGCCCGCTACAACAACACCGCCAATCAGGACCAGAACAACGACATCAACGCCGCCTCCAGCGGCGAGGGCCTCGCCGGCAACAAGGAGTCGAACGCCAGCGCGTCGCTGCCCGGCAACAGCAAGGTCGCGCGCCGCGGCAAGGCCGAGCAGCAGTCGATCGACGCCGGCAAGGGCCAGGCCCGGGGCTCGGCCGGCGACGCGGCCGGACGCGGCCGGACCGGCGGCGGCGCCGCCATGGTGGCCGAGGCGCCCGAGCGCGAGGTCCGCCGGGTGACCAAGAGCTTCGAGGCGCACGAGATCCGCCCGGACCGGCTCTGGCTCCAGACCCTGCCGGACGATCCCGGCCGCTATCTCAAGCTGCGCCTGCGCGCCGAGCAGACCCGCCGGGTCGAGGCCGGCACCGCGATTCCCGCCGGGAGCAACCCGTGGTGAGTTTTCTCGGGGTTTCCGGGAGGCGCGTCCGCGCCCTCCTCCTCCTCGCCCCCCTCCTCGCCCCCCTCCCCGCCCCCCTGCCCGCCCGGGCCGAGATCGAGCCGGGCGACCTCACCCTGACGGTGACCGCGGAGCTCAACGGCAACAGCGCCCCCTTCCCCCGCGAGATGGTGCTGCTGAAGATCCACGGGGTCTACAAGCAGCCGATCCTGCTCGAGGAGGTGGTGCAGCCCTCCCTCGCCAACTTCTCCTGGACGCAGCTCGGCCGCGACCACTGGAGCCGGACCAAGCTCGCCGACGGCCAGAGCGCCATCGCGTTCGACCGCACCGTGGCGGTCTTCCCGCACCATGCCGGCCAGTTCACCATCGAGCCGTTCGTCCACAAACTCACCGTCAACGATGTCGGCGAGCGGCGGGTGGTCGAGGTCCGCTCGAAGCCGATCCCCTTCCCGGTCGCGTCGTGGACCGAGCCCACCGGCGGCCCCGACGCCAAGGAGCCCTGGTGGCTGCCCGCCAAGGACGTGGCGATCACCGATTCCTGGAGCCCGGACCCCGAGACCATCAAGGTCGGCGAGACCACCCGCCGGATCGTCACCCTGGAGGCGCAGGGCATGGTCGCCGAGGGCCTGCCGCCCCGGCCGGTCATGCGCACCCGCGGCATCATCACCTTCGCGGGGCCCGTCACCCGCGAGACCCTGCTGACGCCCTCGGGCCCCGTGGCCCGGGCCACCTACCAGTGGGACGTGAAGCCCGGCGTGCCGGAGATCATCCCCCTCGACGCGATCGCGATCCCGTGGTTCGACACCAACACCCGCACGATGCGCGAGACCGAGATCCCGGCCCGGCAGATCGGCGGCGGCCTGCCCGACCGCGACACCGAGCGGGCGCCCCCCGCGATCCCCTCGCCCCTCGTGGTCGCCGCCGCGGCGCTCGCCGCCTTCGGGCTGGGCCTCGCGCTGATCGGCTTCGGCCTCGGACGGCCGCGCCTGCGCCTCTCCGGTGCGGCGCGGCGCTCCTTACGCGCGGCGGCCCGCGCCGGCGACCCGGCCCGGTTCCGCGCGGCCCTCGACGCGGCCCTGCGGGAATCCCCCGACCTCGCCCGGACCTGGCGGGCACGGCCCGACCTCGCGGCCGCCTTCGCGGCCCTCGACCGGGCGGTCTTCGGCGCGGCGGGCGCTCCGGTCCCCGATCTCCGGGCCCTGTCCCGGACCCTGTCGCGCGCCGAGCCGGGCGAAGCCGCCGCCCCGGCGCCGGAGCGGCTCGCACCGCTCGACGGCCCGGTCCGCTGAGCGCGGCGCGGCTCCGCAGCTCGTGAAGGCGCGGGCGGGAACGCCCGCCGGGATCGTGATTTGGGCTGCCGGCACCGACCGCCACCGGAGATCCCCATGCCCGCGACCCCGCACAGATCCGCCCGCGCCGCGACCGTCGCCCTCGGAACCGTCCTCGGAACCGTCCTCGTCACCGCCCTCGTCCTGCCGGCCGCGCTGCCGTCGGCGGCCCTCGCCCGGTCCTCCGGCACCGAGCGCGCGCTGAAGATGGTCGACACCGACCACGATGGCACGATCGACCTCGCCGAGGCCCAGGCCGCCGCCGGCAAGGTCTTCGACGCCGCCGAGACCGACAAGGACGGCACCGTCGACGCCCAAGAATTGAAGGGCCGGCTCAGCAAGAAGGACCTGAAAGCCGCCGACACCGATTCCGACGGCACGCTCGACCGCAAGGAGTACCTCGCCCTGGTCGAGCAGCGCTTCAAGGCAGCCGATCCCGACAACGACGGCACCCTCGACGCCAGGGAGCTCAAGTCCCCGGCGGGGCGCAGCCTGCTGCAGCTCCTGAAGTAAGCCCGCTTCCCGGACCCGTCGCCGTTGCACAGTTCATGAGCAAGTATTATTCCTGTGCAACGGCTCACGTTCTGAGCAGGCATCAATATTTTGCACTATCTTGCGTCATCTGAATTGGCCTCGTAGGTTTCGGTTATCCGAGCGGCAAAGCATCGGGTGAACCACCAGGGAGGAGCGCGATGGCACGCGCCAACGAGGTCAAGGACAGGTTCCGCGCGCGGCTGCAGGCGGCCGACGAGCGCAGCAACGACTTCCGGCGGAAGCTGCTCGAGGACGGGTCCCGGGCGCTTCAGCCCGTCATGGGCGTGCTGAACCTGATGGCCGAGGTCCTCAACGAGGAGGACAACGTGCACGGCAGCATCACCGGCCTCGAGGCGAAGATCGATCAGGACAACTTCATCAGCCTGTGCGCGCAGCTGCGCGGCACCGAGTCCGAGCAGAAGATCAAGATCAAGTACGGTCCGGAACTGGGCGGCAGCAACTACATCTCGGTCTCGGGCCTGAACCAGCGCTACAACGAGCGCCTCGTGCCGGGAGCGGCGAGCTGCTCCATCGGCCGGACGGTCGGCAGCGACATCCAGCTCGACGAGCACCGGGGCGACGAGCTGGCCGAGGTGGTGCGCGAGGTCGTCGAGGACTTCTACGCCGCCCAGATCGAGCAGCGCAGCCACTTCGCCTTCGCGCGCTGAGGCCCGCGGCTCCGCGAACCGACCCGCGGACCGCCCCGGACCCCGCCGAAGGGCTGAGCCCTTCGGAGACCCCGTCTCAGTCCGCGATGAACTTCAGCCGGTGGTCGCGGTAGAGGTCGACGATCGCGGCCGCGGTCTCCTCGATGGAGCGGCGGGTCACGTCGATCGTCGGCCAGCGGTTCTTGGTGAACAGCCGGCGGGACATCGTGATCTCGTCCGCCACCGCCGACCGGTCGACGTAGAGGGACGATTCGTCGGCGTTCAGGCTCGACAGCCGGTTCTGCCGGATCTGCACGATGCGCTCCGGCGAGGCGAACAGGCCGACCACGAGGGGCTTGCGGGCCCGCTCGATCGCCGGCGGCAGCGGCATGCCCGGCACCAGCGGCAGGTTGGTGGTCTTGAGGCCGCGATTGGCGAGGTAGATCGAGGTCGGCGTCTTCGACGTCCGGCTGACGCCGAGCAGGATCACGTCGGCCTCCTCCAGATCGTCCGGCAGGTTGCCGTCGTCGTGGGCCAGCGTGAAGTTCATCGCGTCGATGCGCTTGAAGTACTCGGCGTTCAGCATGTGCTGGGCGCCGGGCCGCGCCGTGGTCTCGGCGCCCAGATAGGCGCGCAGCAGGTCGTGGACCGGCCGCAGGACCGACAGGCAGGGCGAGCCGGTCTCGCGGGCCACCTCCTCCAGCCGCTCGCCGAGATCGCCCCCCACCAGCGTGTAGAGGACGAGGCCCGGCGCGGCCCGGATCTCCGAGATCACCCGGTCGAGCTGCGCGGCCGAGCGCACCAGCGGGTAGACGTGCTCGATCGCCGACACGCCCTCGTACTGGGCGGCGGCCGCGCGCCCGACATTGATCAGCGTCTCGCCGGTGGAGTCGGAGACGAGGTGGAGGTGGAAGTAGCTGCGGCCCATTCCGATCGCCTCTGCGGTCGACCTCTCGGCCGACTGTGCGGCCGCCTCGCGCGGCGCCCACGTTGTCCACCGCCGGCCGCCAGGGGAGTCGATGAGTGTGGATAGGATGCCCCGCCGGGCCGGTCCAGGGCGATCCCGGTGCGCGCTGTCGACTCCGCCGTTCACAGGCAGACGATCGGGACGCGCCGAATCCGGCTCTCTGGACGAATCGGTCGCGAATCCGGCGCCCGTACACGACTCGGCGTTGCCAAGGCGCTGTCGGACCATCCGGTTCTCGCAAGTTGGCGGAAATCCTTTAAAGCCCCGTTAACGGCGCGGCGTCGGGGACCGCCTGTGGACGCTTTTGTGCCCCCGAGATTCGGCCCCCCAAGAGAAAAAACAGACTCCAAGATTCTCTCTTATCTTTTCGAAGGGGCCTGTGTGGGGATCGGCGCGCCTCGACTCGACAGGACGCCCGCCGACGGGCATGCGGGGTGAGGGATACGGGATGGGAGCGACCATGACGGGGACGGAGCGCGAGCCCGAGCGGGAGACGTCCGGGACGACGTCCGAGCGCAAGGTGCTGCGCGTCCTCGAGGGCGAGGCGATCGGGCCGCCCCCCGCCTGGATGATGCGCCAGGCCGGGCGCTACCTGCCGGAATACCGGGCGACGCGCGCCGAGGCCGGCTCGTTCCTCGACCTCTGCTACAGCCCGGACTTCGCCGTCGAGGTGACGCTCCAGCCGATCCGCCGCTTCGGCTTCGACGCGGCGATCCTGTTCTCCGACATCCTGGTCGTCCCCCACGCGCTCGGCCAGGACGTGCGCTTCGTGGAGGGCGAGGGCCCCCGGCTCGACCCCCTCGACGGACGGGCGGCGTTCGCGCGCCTGCGCGAGGCCGGCGACCCGGCGGTGATGAGCCACCTCGCGCCGGTCTTCGAGACCGTGACGCGGCTGCGCGCCGAGCTTCCGGGCGAGACCACGCTGCTCGGCTTCTGCGGCGCCCCCTGGACGGTGGCGAGCTACATGATCGGCGGCCGCGGCACGCCGGACCTCGCCCCCGCGCGGGCGCTGGCCGAGGGCGACACCGCCCTGGTCGACACCCTGATCGACCGCCTCGTCGCCGTGCAGACCGAGTACCTCGTGCGCCAGCTCGAGGCCGGCGCCGACGCGGTGCAGATCTTCGAGTCCCACGCCGGCACCCTGCCGCTTGCCGTTCCGGCTCCCGGCGGCACGGTCGAGCCCGTCGGCGACGTCGCCGAGAGCGCCCTGCCGGGTGCGGCCGCGGCGGACGCCCTCACCCGCTGGTCGCTGCGGCCGATCGCCCGGATGGTGGCGGGCGTCCGCGCCCGGGTGCCGGGGGCCAAGATCATCGTGTTCGCCCGCGGCTCGGGCCTCGACGGCCACGCCCGGGTGGTGCCGGAGACCGGCGCCGACGCCGTCGGCGTCGACTGGGGCGTGGATCTGAAGGCCCTGCGGCAGACGGTGCCGGCCGCGACGGTGACGCAGGGCAACCTGCATCCCGAAACGCTGATCGCGGGCGGCGCGGCCCTCGACGCGGCGGTGGACGCGGTGCTCGAGGCGACCGCCGGCCTGCCGCACATCTTCAACCTCGGCCACGGCATCACGCCGCAGACGCCGGTGGCCCATGTCGAGCGGATGCTCGCGCGGCTGCGCGGCCAGGGCTGAGGTCGGGCGCGTGCTGTACGACTGGATCAAGGCCCTCCACGTCATCAGCCTGATCGCCTGGATGGCCGGGATGCTCTACCTGCCCCGGCTGTTCGTCTACCACGCGAGCCTGCCGCCCGGCGCGGAGGCGCAGTCGGCGACCTTCAAGGTCATGGAGCGCCGCCTGCTCAAGGCGATCATGAACCCCGCGATGATCGCTACCTGGGCGTTCGGGCTGGCGCTCGCCTGGATGAGCGGCTTCTACGCGAGCGTCTGGCTGCAGGCGAAGTTCGTGCTGGTGCTGGCGATGTCGGGCATCCACGGCTGGCTCGCCCGGATGGTCAAGGATTTCGCCGCCGACCGGAACACCCGCGGCCACAAGTTCTACCGGGTGCTCAACGAGGTGCCGACGCTGCTGATGATCGGCATCGTCATCCTGGCGATCGTCAAGCCGGGCCTCTGATCCCGGGATCCCGTGATCCCAGGCGTCTGCCCCGGCGGTCGGAGCCTTTTCGCCGCCGGTCCGTTGGGAGGCCATGTCGAAGCCCCTCGTCCTCGCCCTCGCCGCCCTCGCGGGTCCGGTCGCCGGCGCGATCACCGCGCCGCCCGCCCGGGCGGCGAGCTTCCCGTGCGACAGGGCCGAGGCCCCCGACGAGAGGGCGATCTGCGCGCATCTCCCCCTCAACGACAGGGACGTCGAGATGGCGACCCGGTTCGAGATCCTGAAGAGCGTGCTGCCGATGGGCGGCCAGGCCAAGCTGCGCGACGACCAGGAGGCGTGGCTGACGGAGCGTCGCGCCTGCGGCGGCGACGTCGGCTGCCTGACGGCCGCCTACGACGCCCGGCTGAAGGTCCTGCGCGGGGTCCTGGCGGAATTCGCCAAGCAGGGCCCGTGAGGTCCCGCGCTCAGGCCGCGCGCGGCAGGGCCGCGGCGTCGACGCGGCAATCCGGCCGGCACGCCGCCACGCAGGCGCGCGCCAGCGCCTCGGTGGCGTCCACCAGCCGGCCCGACGGGTCGCTCCCGGCGAGCGCGATCGGGATCTCCGTGCAGGCCATCACCACCCGGTCGCAGCCGGCCTCCGCCAGCGCCCGGACCTGCGCTTCCAGGAGCGGCCGCGCCTCGGCCACCCGGTGCGCCTTCACCAGGCGGATCGCCGCCGCCACGGCGGCCTGACCCTCCGGATCGGGCCCGAGGCAGGTGAGGCCGCGCCGCGCCAGCCGCTCCCGATAGAGCCCGGCCCGCAGGGTGCCGTCGGTCGCGAGCAGGCCGATCCGGCCGCCGGTTCCGGCCCCCGCCAGCGGCTCGGCCAGGGTCTCGGCCACGGCGTCGACGATGTGGAGGATCGGCAGGGCCGTCCCCGCCTGCAGCGCCGCGTGCCAGTGATGGGCCGTGTTGCAGGGGATCGCGATCCGGGTGGCGCCGCCGGCCTCGAGCCGCGCCAGGGCGGCGCGCATCGCCGGCAGCGGGTCCGGGCCGGCGCCCAGGATCGCGTCGGCGCGGTCGGGGATGTCGACGGCCGAGCAGACCAGGGTCGGGATGTGGTCCTGGTCGCGCCCCGCGGGCGTCGCCCGCACGAGCTTGGCCAGGAAGTCCACCGTGGCCATCGGGCCCATCCCGCCGAGTACACCGAGCATCGCCGCCTCCGACCGTCGCGACGCCCTGATGGGCCGCGGCGGGGCGGGAATCCAATGCCGTGTCGGCACCGGCCATGCCGATCCGGCACCGGGCGCGCGGCGGTTCCTAGGGTTCGGCCGCGAGGGCGGCCGCCGCGGCCCAGACCGCCTCGACCGCGCCGCCGCGGCCGGCCCGGCGGTAGAGCCGGATCTCCAGCGCCGTGCCCGGCCCGGCCGCCACGAGGCTGCCGTCGGCGAGTTCGCGGGCGACGAGGCTCTCGGGCAGCCAGGCGCGGCCGTGGCCTTCAAGAACCATGAACTTCAGGGCCTCCGCCATGGCGTTCTCGTTGACGTGGGCGGCCGCCGCCCCGTCGCCGGCCAGCGCCGCGACCCGGCCCAGGAACGAGTCCCGGGGATAGCCGAGCCCGGGCCGGTCCGCGGCCGGCCCCGGCCGGTGCACGGGCACGAGGCTGTCCCGGCCGATGGCGAGGTGCGGGAAGGCGGCCGGGTCCAGGGGGATCGGCACCAGCGGATGGTGGTAGGTCAGCAGCAGGTCGTAGCCGCCCTCGGCCAGGGCCTGCACGCAGGCGTGGAAATCATCGGGCAGCAGCCGGCTGCCGAGCGGCCCGGTGCGGGCCTCGACGTCCCGGAACCAGCGCGGGAAGACGGTCAGCGCCAGGGTGTGGAGCGCCGCCACCGACACGGTCCGGGGCGGCGGCCGGATCCGGGCCCGGAGCGCGTCGCGGCTGGCGTGGAGCCGCCGCACGGTCTCCTCGGCGGTCTCCAGGAACAGCCGGCCCTCCGGCGTCAGCGCGGTCGGGTAGGTGCTGCGGTCGACCAGCGCGACGCCGAGCCAGCCCTCCAGCGCCCGGATGCGGCGGCCGAAGGCCGGCTGGGTGACGTGGCGCTCGACCGCCGAGCGCGAGAAGCTGCCGGTGCGCGCGAGGCTCAGGAAGTCCTCGAGCCATTTCAGCTCCATCGCGCGACGGTCTCAGAGCCGCGCCAGCAGCCGCTCCGCCAGCGGGTTCTCGGCCGCGAAGGCGTAGTCGACCCGCCGCACCGTCACGGCCCGCGCGCCGGCCTCGACCAGGGCGCCGGCCAGCTCGAACACCGCGGCCTCGGGACAGCGCAGGACGATCTCGCCGTCGGGGGCGCGCGGAGCGCCGTAGGGCAGCTCGGCCTCGTGCAGGCCGGCCAGGGTGGCGAGGTCGATCGTGCCGCTCTCCGGCAGGGCGGCGCGCACCTCCCGGGTGGTCCGGGCGCGCTCCTCGGCGGCGATGCGGCCGAGCACGGTGCGGAGCGCCGCCCGCTGGCCCTCGCCCCAGGGCGCCCTGAGCGAGGCGACGAGGTTCGCCTCCGAGCGCAGGATGATGCCGTCGTCCAGCACCTTGAGGGCGTTGGCCGAGAGCGTCGCCCCCGTGGTGGTGATGTCGACCACGATCTCGGCCGAGCCCGCGGCCGGCGCCCCCTCGGTGGCGCCCAGGCTCTCGACGATCCGGTAATCGGCGACGCCCTTCTCGGCGAAGAACCGGCGGGTCAGGTTCACGTACTTGGTGGCGACGCGCAGGCGCCGGCCGTGACGGGTCCGCATGCCAGCCGCGACCTCGTCGAGGTCGGACATGTCGCGCACGTCGATCCAGGCCTGGGGCACCGCCACCACCACGGTGGCGTTGCCGAAGCCGAGCGGCGTCAGCAGCTCGACCTGGCCGCGCACGTCCGGCAGGGTCTCGCGGATCAGGTCCTCGCCGGTGACGCCGAGATGGGCGGCGCCCGAGGCGAGCTGCGCGGCGATCTCGGAGGCCGAGAGGTAGCGCACCTCGACGTCGGGCACGCCGATGAGCTTGCCCCGGTAGTCGCGGGCGCCGGCGCCCTGCGCGAGCTTGAGGCCCGCGCGGCCGAAGAACGCGCTGGCATTCTCCTGCAGGCGACCCTTGGACGGGACGGCGAGGATCAGCGGCATGGCGGCCGCGTCCGAGGCACTCATCGGCCGGCTCCCGCGACGCGCTCGATCCAGAAGGTGCAGCCGACCGCGGGCAGCGGCGCCGGGCTGCCGAGATGGCCGAGCAGGCCGTCGTAGCGGCCGCCGCCGACCAGGGTCGGGCCGTCCCGCTCGGTCACCTCGAAGATGAAGCCGGTGTAGTAGTCGAGGTTGCGGGCGAAGCCGCCCTGGAAGCGGAAGCGCTCGATCGGCAGGCCGCGGGCCGCGATGAAGCCGGTGCGCTCCTCGAACAGGTCGAGGGCGGCCGCGAGGGCGTCGTGCCGGATGCCCGCGTCGGCGACGAGCGCCCGCAGGTCGCGGGCGGCGGCGTCCGGGTGGCCGGCGATCGCCCGGTAGCGGTCGAGGAGCGCGCGGTTCTCGGCGTTGAGCCCGGCCCCGCCATGGGCCTGCGCGGCGGCCTTGGCGAGGAAGCGCTCGGCGATCTCGCCGGCGCTGCGCCCGCCCACCGCCGAGATCCCGGCGATGGCCAGCACGTCCTCCACGAAGGCGCGCACCCCGCGCGGGTCCTGGCCCTGGATCGCCGCCAGCAGGCCGGCGTGGGGATCCTCCGGACGGGTGCCCTCGGCGCCGTTGGTCACGGCGTCCAGCGAGCGCCCGGCGGCGAGCGCCCGGAGCGTCCGGCGCTTGGCGGCGGGCGGGACCGCGAGCCCGTCGAGGAGCGCCACGGTCAGGCCCATGTCGCCGAGCCGCACCGCCGGGTCGGTCCGGCCGAACAGCGCGAGGCCCTCCAGGGCGAGGCCCAGCACCTCGGCGTCGGCCGCCGGCGTGTCGGTCCGCCCGATCGACTCGATGCCGGCCTGGAAGAACTCGTCGGGCTCGTCGGCGGCGAGCCGGAAGACCGGGCCGCAATAGCTGTAATCGGCCGCCTGCCCGTCGGCTTCCGCCCGGTGCAGGCGGCAGACCGGAATGGTGAACTCGGGCCGCAGGCACAGCTCGGCGCCGCCCGCGTCCTGGGTGACGAAGATCCGCCGGCGGATATCCTCGCCCGACAGTTCGAGGAACGGCTCCAGCGGTTGCAGCACCGGCGGCGTCACCGGCCGGTAGCCCGCCGCCGCCAGATGCGCGGAGAGCCGCGCGCGCGCCGCGTCCCCCGCCCCCGTCTCGCCCGCCTCCGGTCGTGTCATCGCGATCCACCTCGCGGGGCAATCCACCTCGCGGGCGCTCTGTAGCAACCGCGACCGGACTTGGCGACACTCGGCGCGGCGAGACGTGCCGCGGCGCCGCGCCGGCGCGCCGCGCAGGACTGCGCAGTCCCGCGCCGGGACCCGCTATCCGCTACGGAATCAAGGACGTGACCGGCCTCACAGCGGCCTCAGAGCGGCCGGAGGCTGCCGAGGCGCGCGCCGCGCGGGCGCCGGGCCGGCTTGCGGCGGGCGAGCACGGTCAGGGCGGGCGCCCCCGCGATCCCGGCGCTCAGGATCGGCGCGCTGCCGGTCCCGGGCGTGGCCTGCGCGACGGCGCTGGGCAGCCGGCCGAGGACCGGCCGCGCGGCCCAGACGGGTCCCGCGCCGGCGCAGATCAGGCCGGCCGACAGGACGAGGATCTTCGCGCGCATCCCGACATCTCCGCGGCACCGACCGACGACAACGCCGCCGGAGCCCCTGCGTTCGACGCGCGGTTCGGGGCGCGGTTCGAGGCGCGGTTCGAACCGCGCGTGTCTCAGATCTCGGTTGACGGAAAATGCCGGCTCAGCACGGCGCGGACCTGCGCCACCAAGTCGGCCTCGGGACACGAGACCTGCGCGGGCCGCGCCGCCTTCCACTCGGCGTTGCTGGCGATGGACTCGGCCGCCTGGGCGCCCGCGATCAGGTCCTTGATCTGGACCTCGCCGGCCAGGCGCTCGTTCGAGCCCTGGATCACCGCCACGGGCGCGCGGCGGCGGTCGGCGTACTTCATCTGCGCCTTCATGCCGGCGGCACCGAGGTAGAGCTCGGCCCGGATGCCGTCGGCGCGCAGGAGCGCGACGAGCCGCTGGTAATCGGCCATGTTCTCCCGGTCGAGGACCAGCACCACCACCGGCCCGGGGGCCTCGGCACCGGCGATCAGGGGGCTGCCCACGAGCTGGAGCGCCGAGAACAGCCGCGAGACGCCGATCGAGAAGCCGGTGGCCGGCACCGGCTCGGCCCGGAACCGCCCGACGAGGCCGTCGTAGCGCCCGCCGCCCGCGACCGAGCCGAAGCGCACGGTCTGGCCGTCCTCGTTGGTGACGGGAAACGTCAGCTCGGCCTCGTAGACCGGCCCGGTGTAGTATTCGAGCCCGCGCACCACGCTCGGATCGGCCCGGATCACGTCGTGGCCGTAGCCGGCGGCGGCGCAGAGGCGCATGATCGCGTGCAGCTCGGCGATGCCTTCCCGGCCAGTCTCCGAGTCGCCGACCGCGTCGTGCCAGCCGGCGAAGAACTTCTCCCAGAACGCCACCTTGTCGGCACCGTCGCCGGCATCCGCCTGGAACGACACGTAGGCGAGGATCCGGCCGATCGCCGCCGCGTCGAGGCCCGCGCCCTTGGTGAAGTCGCCGCTCTCGTCCTTGCGGCCGGACCCGAGCAGGTCGCGCACCCCGTCGACGCCGAGCCGGTCGAGCTTGTCGATCGCCCGCAGCACGGTGAGGCGCTGGCCGGCCTTGTCGGGACCGGCGAGCCCGATCGCCTCCATGACGCCGTCGAGCACCTTCCGGTTGTTGACCTTGACCACGTACTGACCGCCGAGCCCGAGCCGGTTCAGCGTGTCGGCCATCAGCATGCAGGTCTCGGCATCGGCCGCGACGCTGCCGGCGCCGACGATGTCGGCGTCGAACTGCATGAACTGGCGGAAGCGGCCCGGCCCCGGCTTCTCGTTGCGGAAGACGTAGCCGGCCCGGTAGCTCCGATAGGGCTTGGGCAGGGCGTCGTAGTTCTCGGCCACGAAGCGGGCCAGTGGCGCCGTCAGGTCGTAGCGGAGCGACAGCCACGCCTCGTCGTCGTCCTGGAACGAGAACACGCCGGCGTTCGGGCGGTCGAGGTCGGGCAGGAACTTGCCCAGGGCCTCGGTGTACTCGACGAAGGGCGTCTCCAGGGCCTCGAACCCGTAGAGCTCGAAGCTCTTGCGGATCGTCTCCAGCATCCGGCCCTGCGCGGCGATCTCGCCGGCGCGGCGGTCGACGAAGCCGCGCGGCAGGCGGGGCTTCAGGGTGTCGGCCTTCTCGGCCTTCGGGGTGTCGGGCTTGGACATGGGTGCATTCGCTTCTCGCGGACCCGGAATCCGGGTCCCGCATCGAATCTTCGATCGTCTCCGGCGGGCGGAGATCCTGCGGCCGGGCTCTAGAGCATGCCGGGCGAAAGGGGAATTCGGTTTGCGGGCTCGCCCGGCACCCGACCATCCCGGGCAGGACGGCGCCGTCGCCCTCGCGAGCGGAGCCATCCAGGACCGCGCCGCGCCGGTCGAGGTCGCGCGGCCCCGGCTCACCTCGCTGCGCCGGTGGCGACGTGTGGGGCGCGTCAGCCGACGCGTCGATGCGGGAGCCGTGTCGGACGCGCGCCGCGCACCGGACCGGGGCGCGGTTCGCTCGGCGAGAACTCAGTACGGCGCGGTCAGCTTGAGCCAGAGCAGGGCCGCGAGACTCACCACGGCGATCGGCATCTGCAGCGGGCGCAGGCGGGCATGCGACAGGGGCACCTCGCCGGCGCGCGCCGCGATCGGATCGAGGATCCCGATGGCGGCGTAGCCGAGGATCAGCATCGCGAGCGCCGGCACCGCCTTGCCCATCACCGCCGCGAACAGGCTGCCCAGCCCGAGGCCGTAGAGGACCAGCATGGTGACGATCTGCGACACCTGCGGCCCGCCCTCGGTCCGGAAGCTGACGCCGCGGCGCACGCCGGCCAGGAACAGCAGGATCGAGGCGGCGTAGAGCAGGGTGAACAGCGCCACGAGGTAGTCGAGGGGCTTGCCGTTCAGCCACCACGCCACGGCGGTGCCGACGGCGATCGGCAGCATCGGGCCGAAGCCGAAGACGATCTCGAGCCAGGGAATCCGGCGCGGCTCGTGCGTGGTGAGGGTGCGTCCGGTGGCGTCGTCGCGCATGGCGGTCTGGGGGAACTCTCGATTCGGCGGTCTGCTGCGCCGCAGCACCGGGACAGGGAACGGCCGCGCGTCGGCCCGGTTCCGAGAGACGGCCCGAGCTCGGCGCGACACGTCCTGTGTAGCGCCGGCACGGCCCTCCCGCGAGGCCCTGCCGGTCGCCCGGCCCGTCGCCGCGCCGTCGGGATCCCGGTCCACCACCCCGGGCCCTTGAGTGCGGGCGAAAAAGGCGTTATCTGTGTGGGGCCCTCATCACAAGGTCTGCGCCGCAGCGCGCCCGTGAGCCGCGAGGGTCCTGCCTCATCGGTTTCGCCAACCTGACCCCGGGCCCCTCGCCGCAGCGCGGCCCGCTCTCCGGTGCCCATCCCCCGGGCACCTGGCACTGAACCGGCCCTCCCACCTACTCCGTCGGTCTCAAGATACCCCCATGACGCCAAATCCCGACGCCCTCGCCGACGACATCGAGACCGCGGAGTCGGCCGATGTGTCCGCCGATCGCCCCACCATGCCGGCCGCCCTCGAGGGCGTCCGCGAGGTCAAGCTCCAGGACCTCAAATCGAAGACGCCGACCGACCTGACGGCCTTCGCCGAGGAGGTCGAGGTCGAGAACGCCTCGACCATGCGCAAGCAGGAGCTGATGTTCGCCATCCTGAAGCAGCTCGCTGCCAAGGAGGTCGAGATCATCGGGTCGGGCACCGTCGAGGTGCTGCAGGACGGCTTCGGCTTCCTGCGCTCCTCCGACTCGAACTACCTGCCCGGCCCGGACGACATCTACATCTCGCCGACCCAGATCCGCCGCTTCGGCCTGCGGACCGGCGACACCGTCGAGGGCCCGATCCGCGGCCCCAAGGACGGCGAGCGCTACTTCGCGCTGCTCAAGGTCAACACGATCAACTTCGAGAACCCGGAGAAGATCAAGCACAAGGTCCACTTCGACAACCTGACGCCGCTCTTCCCGACGAAGCGGTTCAAGCTCGAGCTGGACAACCCGACCAAGAAGGACTTCTCGCCGCGGATCATCGACATCGTGGCGCCGATCGGCAAGGGCCAGCGCGCCCTGATCGTGGCGCCGCCGCGCACGGGTAAGACCGTGCTGATGCAGAACATCGCCCAGTCGATCACCCTCAACCACCCCGAGTGCTACCTGATCGTGCTGCTCATCGACGAGCGGCCCGAGGAGGTCACCGACATGCAGCGCTCGGTGAAGGGCGAGGTCATCGCCTCGACCTTCGACGAGCCGGCCACCCGCCACGTGCAGGTCGCCGAGATGGTGATCGAGAAGGCCAAGCGCCTCGTGGAGCACGGGCGCGACGTGGTGATCCTCTTGGACTCCATCACCCGCCTCGGACGCGCCTATAACACCGTGGTGCCGTCCTCCGGCAAGGTGCTGACCGGCGGTGTCGACGCCAACGCCCTGCAGCGGCCCAAGCGCTTCTTCGGCGCGGCCCGCAACATCGAGGAGGGCGGCTCGCTCTCGATCATCGCCACGGCGCTGATCGACACCGGCTCGCGCATGGACGAGGTGATCTTCGAGGAGTTCAAGGGCACCGGCAACTCCGAGATCATCCTGGACCGCAAGGTCTCCGACAAGCGCATCTTCCCGGCGATCGACATCACCCGCTCGGGCACCCGCAAGGAGGAGCTGCTGGTCCCGCCGGACTCGCTCAAGAAAACCTACGTGCTGCGCCGCATCCTCAACCCGATGGGCGTCACCGACGCGATCGAGTTCCTGCTCGACAAGCTGCGCCAGACCAAGAGCAACAGCGACTTCTTCGACTCGATGAACACCTGAGGCCATCCCCGGTCGCGGGCATCACCGCCGTCCTCGCGAGCGGAGCGAAGCGATCCAGGCAGCGCCACGGTGGTGAGCCGCGCGCGGCCCCGGGTCACGTCGCTGCGCTCGCCATGACGACGCGGGCGGCCTCCGCCGCGCTCCGGCACCTGAGGATTGAGGAGAGGCTTGGACGTCGGTTGCGCCCGCCGCGCGGAACGCCGCGACGCCTGTCCCGCAGCGGCACGAAACGCGATTCCGGCCCGATCGGGCCGTTGACCTTCCCCTAACCGGTCCCTGCCAGGATCATCACCGGGCGCCAGGTTGCGTATCGGCGCCGCGACAGCCCCGCCGCCCGGTCGATCCCGGCGGCGGGGCTCGTCGCAGCCCAGCGCGCGTCTTGCACAGATCCCCGGATCCGTGACACTGGCGCGATGCCCCGCTCGCCCTGGACCGGTCCGCAACCGCTCCTCCTCGCCTCGACCAGCCCGACCCGGCGCCTCCTGCTGGAGAGCGCCGCCCTGCCGGTCGAGACCGCGTCGCCCGACGTCGACGAGCGCGCCCTGGAAGCGGCGCGCCCCGGCCTGTCCCCGCCCGACCTCGCCCTTGCGCTCGCGCGCGCCAAGGCCGAGGCGGTGGCGGCACGCTTCCCGGGGCGGATCGTGCTCGGCGCGGACCAAGTGCTCGATTGCGACGGCACGGTGTTCCACAAGCCGGCCGATGCCGAGGCCGCCCGGGCGCAGCTCGCCCGTCTGTCCGGCCGGACCCACGCCCTGCATTCCGCCGTGGCGCTGGCGGGGGCGGTCGCGGACGCCTTCGTGGAGACCGCCCGGCTGACCCTGCGCCCTCTCGATGAACGGGCGATCGCGGCCTATGTGGACTGCGCTGGCGCGGAGCGCGTGCGGTCGAGCGTCGGCGGCTACCAGCTCGAAGGGCCGGGGATCCACCTGTTCGAATCGGTGGCCGGGGACCACAGCACCGTGCTGGGCCTGCCGCTGCTGCCGCTCCTCGCGCGGCTCCGCGCCGCCGGCTACTTGGCCTTCTGAGGGAAAAGCTCTTGGCCGGACACGATCATTCGCACGGCGGCCACGGGCACGGGAGCCATGCCCACGGAAGTCATGCCCACGGGGGCCACGCCCATGGCGGCCTCGGCGGCCACGCGCACGCGCCGAAGGATTTCGGCACGGCCTTCGCCATCGGCATCGTGCTCAACACCGCCTTCGTGGTGATCGAGGCGGTCTACGGCTATCTCAGCAACTCGATGTCGCTGGTGGCCGATGCCGGCCACAACCTGTCGGACGTTCTGGGCCTCGCGGCCGCCTGGATCGCCGCGATCCTGGTGCGCCGCCGCGCGAGCGCGCGCTTCACCTACGGCTACCGCGGCTCCTCGATCCTGGCGGCCCTGTTCAACGCCGTGTTCCTGCTCATCGCCATGGGAGCGGTGATCTGGGAGGCGCTGGTCCGGCTGGTCCACCCGGAGCCCGTCGCGGGCACGACCGTGATGGTGGTGGCCGCGGTGGGGATCCTGGTCAACGGCCTCACCGCGTGGCTCTTCGCCAGCGGAGCCAAGGGCGACATCAACGTCCGCGGGGCGTTCCTCCACATGGTGGCCGACGCCGCCGTCTCGGCCGGGGTCGTGGTGGCGGGCCTCGTGATCCAGCTCACCGGCCTCGCCTGGCTCGACCCGGCGGTCAGCCTCGTCATCGCCGCCCTAGTGGTCTGGGCGACCTGGGGCCTGCTGCGCGACAGCGTGGCCATGTCCCTCGACGCCGTGCCGCCGGAGATCTCCCCGGACGCGGTGACCGACTTCCTCCTCGAACGGCCGGGCGTCGCCGGCCTCCACGACCTGCATATCTGGCCCATGAGCACCACCAGCGTCGCCCTCACGGTCCATCTCGTGATGCAGGAGGGTCATCAGGCCCACCGCCTGCCCGGCAACGGCTTCCTCACCGACACCGCCGAGGGCCTGCGCGCTCGGTTCGGCATCGGCCACGCCACCCTCCAGGTCGAGGAGGCCGGCGGTCCGGCCTGCCGCCTCGCGCAGGATTGCGCGGCGTGAGCGTCGCGACCCCCCGCGCCTTCGTGGTCGGCCACCCGATCGCCCACTCGCGCTCGCCGCTGATCCACGGCCACTGGCTCGCCGTGCACGGGATCCCGGGCTCCTACGAGCGGCTCGACGTGCCGCCGGCGGCGTTCCCGGACTTCGTCCGGGGCCTGCCGGATTCGGGCTTCCAGGGCGGCAACGTCACGATCCCCCACAAGGAGGCGGCCTTCGCGCTGGCCGACACCCTGACGCCGCGGGCCCGGGCGATCGGCGCGGTCAACACCCTGGTGGTCGGGCCGGACGGCCGGATCCGCGGCGACAACACCGACGCGCCGGGCTTCTGCGCCCATCTCGACCACAGCCTGGGCGCGGCCTGGCCGGAACGCGCGGGCGGCACCGCCCTGGTGCTCGGCGCCGGCGGCGCGGCGCGGGCGGTCGTGGTCGGGCTCGCCGAGCGCGGCCTGCGGCGCGTCTGGGTCG
>Ga0208493_10131_pt1 | contig 22882 bp, 27 predicted proteins | sample AntDryMetagUQ493_FD_188088 | JGI IMG/M metagenome (GOLD analysis project Ga0208493, IMG submission 188088) | Polar desert microbial communities from Antarctic Dry Valleys - UQ493 (SPAdes) | ecosystem: Environmental > Terrestrial > Soil > Desert | place: Antarctic Dry Valleys | collected 2008-12-31 | reverse complement strand
GCGACAACGTGACCATGGACGTGGCGCTGATCGTGCCGGTGGCCATGGAGGAGAAGCTGCGCTTCGCCATCCGCGAGGGCGGCCGCACCGTCGGCGCCGGCGTCGTCGCCGCCATCAACGACTGAGCTCGAGCAAGCATCCTTAGCAGGGCGCGGCGGGGTGAGCGCCCCGCGTACCCCGCCGTCCCTCTCAAGGTTCCAGGATCATGAACGGTCAGAACATCCGCATTCGCCTCAAGGCGTTCGATCACCGCATCCTCGATGCGTCGACCAAGGAGATCGTCTCCACGGCCAAGCGTACGGGCGCGACCATCCGCGGCCCGATCCCGCTCCCGACGCACATCGCCAAGTTCACCGTGAACCGCTCGCCCCACATCGACAAGAAGTCGCGCGAGCAGTTCGAGATGCGCACGCACAAGCGGGTGCTCGATATCGTCGATCCGACGCCTCAGACCGTGGACGCGCTGATGAAGCTCGACCTCGCCGCCGGCGTGGACGTGGAGATCAAGCTCTGAGTCCGCTGAGGACTTAGAGCTTACCGTTTCATCGCGCGAGGGAGAGAACCTATGCGCTCAGGCGTCATCGCACAGAAGGTCGGCATGACCCGCGTCTTCACGGACGCGGGGGAGCATGTCCCCGTCACCGTGCTCAAGATCGATCAGTGCCAGGTGGTTGCCCACCGCACCGTCGAGAAGAACGGCTACGTCGCGCTGCAGGTCGGCGTCGGCAAGGCCAAGGTCAAGAACGTCTCGGCCGCCGAGCGGGGCCGCTTCGCGGTCGCCAAGGTCGAGCCGAAGAAGAAGCTCGCCGAGTTCCGCGTCACCGAGGACGCGCTGATCCCGGTCGGCGCCGAGATCACCGCGGACCACTTCATCCCCGGCCAGTTCGTGGATGTCACCGGCACCACGACCGGTAAGGGCTTCGCCGGCGGTATCAAGCGCTGGAACTTCGGCGGCCTGCGCGCCACCCACGGCGTGTCGATCTCGCACCGCTCGATCGGCTCGACCGGCGGCCGTCAGGACCCGGGCAAGACCTTCAAGAACAAGAAGATGCCGGGTCACCTCGGCGTCGAGCGGGTCACGACCCAGAACCTGCGCGTCGTGCGCACCGATCCCGAGCGCGGCCTGATCCTGGTCGAGGGCGCGGTGCCGGGCGTCGCCGGCGGCTGGATCCAGATCCGCGACGCGGTGAAGCGCAAGCTCCCCGCCGATGTTCCGCTGCCGGGCAAGTTCCGCGAGAACGGCGCCTCCGCTCCGGCGACCGAGGCCCCTGCGGCTGAGGAGACCGCGTGATGAAGCTCGATATTAAAACCCTCGACGGCGCCGGTGCCGGCTCGGTCGAGCTGAACGAAGAGATCTTCGGCCTGGAGCCGCGCGCCGACCTGCTGCAGCGCATGGTCCGCTGGCAGCTCGCCAAGCGCCGCGCCGGCACCCATGCCGTGCAGAACCGCTCGGACGTGAACCGGACCCGCAAGAAGCTCTACAAGCAGAAGGGCACGGGCAACGCCCGCCACGGCGCGGCCTCGGCGCCGCAGTTCCGCGGCGGCGGCCGAGCGTTCGGCCCGGTCGTGCGCGACCACAGCCACGACCTGCCCAAGAAGGTCCGCGCGCTGGCCCTGCGCCACGCCCTGTCGTCCAAGGCCAAGGCCTCGACCCTGATCGTCGTCGACGACATCAAGATCGAGGACCACAAGACCAAGGGTCTCATCGAGCGCTTCGGCAAGATGGGCCTCTCGAACGCGCTGATCATCGGCGGTGCCGAGGTCGACGTGAATTTCGGCCGGGCCGCCCGCGCCATCCCGCAGATCGACGTGCTGCCTGTGCAGGGCATCAACGTCTACGACATCCTGCGCCGCGACACGCTCGTCCTGACGAAGGCCGCCGTCGACGCGCTGGAGGAGCGTTTCAAATGAGTGCCGATCCGCGCCACTACGACATCGTCGTCTCCCCGGTCATCACCGAGAAGGCGACGAACCTGACCGAGCAGAACAAGGTCGTGTTCCGGGTCGCCCCCAAGGCGACCAAGCCTCAGATCAAGGAGGCCGTGGAGAAGCTGTTCGACGTCAAGGTCACGGCCGTGAACACCCTTGTCACCAAGGGAAAGAAGAAGATTTTCCGCGGCCTCCGCGGACAGCGCTCCGACGTGAAGAAGGCGATCGTGACCCTGGCCGAGGGCCACACGATCGACGTCACGACCGGGCTCTGAGGACGGGTTTTAGGGATCCAAGCCGATGGCCTTGAAGACATTCAAACCGGTCACGCCGAGCCTGCGCCAGCTCGTGCTCGTCGACCGCCGTGAGCTCTACAAGGGCAAGCCGGTGAAGGCGCTGACGGAGGGCAAGTCGTCCTCCGGCGGCCGGAACAACCTCGGCCGCATCACCGTCCGCTTCCGCGGCGGTGGCCACAAGCGCGTGCTGCGCAACGTCGACTTCAAGCGTCGCGACCAGCTGGGCGTCGCCGCCACCGTCGAGCGGATCGAGTACGATCCGAACCGCACCGCGTTCATCGCGCTGATCAACTTCCCGGACGGGAAGCAGAGCTACATCCTGGCCCCGCAGCGCCTGCAGCCGGGCGACAAGGTGGTGGCCGGCGAGAGCGTCGACATCAAGCCGGGCAATGCCGGTCCGGTCGGCTCGATGCCGGTGGGCACGATCGTCCACAATGTCGAGCTGAAGATCGGCAAGGGCGGCGCGATCGCCCGCTCGGCCGGCAACTACGCGCAGATCGTCGGCCGCGACCAGGGCTACGTGACGCTCCGCCTGAACTCCGGCGAGCAACGCCTGGTCCACGGTCAGTGCTTCGCCAGCGTCGGCGCGGTCTCGAACCCGGACCACATGAACATCTCGCTCGGCAAGGCCGGGCGCAACCGTTGGCTCGGCAAGCGCCCGCACAACCGCGGCGTGGCGATGAACCCGGTCGACCATCCGCACGGCGGCGGCGAGGGTCGCACCTCGGGCGGCCGCAACCCGGTCACGCCCTGGGGCGTGCCCACCAAGGGGAAGAAGACCCGGTCCAACAAGCGGACCGACGTGTTCATCCTGTCCAGCCGCCACAACCGCAAGAAGTAATCGCTATGGCACGCTCTCTCTGGAAGGGGCCGTTCGTCGACGGCTACCTCTTCAAGAAGGCCGAGGCGGCGCGGGGCTCCTCGCGCTCCGAGGTCATCAAGATCTGGAGCCGCCGCTCCACGATCCTCCCGCAGTTCGTCGGGCTCACCTTCGGTGTGCACAACGGGCAGAAGCACATCCCGGTCTACGTCACCGAGGAGATGGTCGGGCACAAGTTCGGCGAGTTCTCGCCGACCCGCACCTTCCCGGGCCACGCGGCCGACAAGAAGGCGAAGAGGCGCTGAGATGGGCAAGCAAGCCACCCCCCGCGCGCTCCCCGAGAACGAGGCGAAGGCCGTCGCGCGCATGCTGCGCGTCAGCCCGCAGAAGCTCAACCTCGTGGCGCAGATGATCCGCGGCAAGAAGGTCGACACGGCGCTCGCCGAGTTGCAGTTCTCGCGCAAGCGGATCTCGACCGAGGTCAAGAAGTGCCTCGAGAGCGCCATCGCCAACGCCGAGAACAACCACGACCTGGACGTGGACGACCTCGTCGTCTCCCAGGCCTTCGTCGGCAAGGCGCTGGTTCTCAAGCGTTTCCACGCCCGCGCCCGCGGCCGCGGCGCGCGTATCCTGAAGCCCTTCTCGAACCTCACCATCGTGGTTCGCGAAGTCCGCCAGGCCGAAGCGGCCTGAGGAGGATCTGATGGGCCAGAAAGTCAACCCGATCGGTCTCCGGCTCGGCATCAACCGGACCTGGGATTCCCGCTGGTTCGCCAACAAGGGCGACTACGCGAAGCTCATGCACGAGGACGTCGCGATCCGCGCCGCCCTCATGAAGCAGCTCAAGCAGGCGGCGGTCTCCAAGATCGTCATCGAGCGCCCGCACCGGAAGTGCCGCGTCACCATCCACTCGGGTCGTCCGGGCGTGGTGATCGGCAAGAAGGGCGCGGATATCGAGAAGCTGCGCAAGCTCGTCGGCACCATGACCAAGGCCGACGTGACCATCAACATCGTCGAGGTGCGCAAGCCCGAGATCGACGCCACCCTGGTGGCCGACTCGATCGCCCAGCAGCTCGAGCGCCGCGTCGCCTTCCGTCGCGCCATGAAGCGGGCCGTCCAGTCGGCCATGCGTCTGGGCGCCGAGGGCATCCGGATCAACTGCTCGGGCCGCCTCGGCGGCGCCGAGATCGCCCGCCAGGAGTGGTACCGCGAGGGCCGCGTCCCGCTGCACACGCTGCGAGCCGACGTCGACTACGGCACCGCCACGGCGTTCACGACCTACGGCACCTGCGGCATCAAGGTGTGGGTGTTCAAGGGCGAGATCCTCGAGCACGACCCGATGGCTCAGGACAAGAAGGCCCAGGAAGAGGGCGGCCGCTCCGGCGGACGCCGTGAGCGCGATGGCGAGGGCGGCCGCGAGCGCGGACGCCGCGAGCGCGAGCACGCGTAAGGTAGGAAGCCATGCTGCAACCGAAAAAGACCCGCTTCCGCAAGCAGTTCAAGGGCCGCATCCACGGTGCGGCCAAGGGCGGCTTCGAGCTGAACTTCGGCCAGTTCGGCCTGAAGGCGGTGGAGCCCGAGCGCGTCACCGCCCGCCAGATCGAGGCGGCCCGCCGCGCGATCACCCGCGAGATGAAGCGCCAGGGCCGCGTCTGGATCCGGGTGTTCCCGGACGTCCCGGTCTCGTCCAAGCCGACCGAGGTCCGCATGGGCTCCGGTAAGGGCGCCCCGGATTACTGGGCGGCCCGGGTCCATCCCGGCCGGATCATGTTCGAGGTCGACGGCGTTGCCGAGAACATCGCCAAGGAGGCGCTCCGCCTCGGCGCCGCGAAGCTCCCGATCCGCACGCGGGTCGTCCAGCGCATCGCCGACTGAACGGAGGATATCGTGAAGTCGACCCAGAGACTGTCTGATCTGAAGGCGCTGTCGCCGGATCAGCTGAATGACGAGCTGATCAACCTCAAGAAGGAGCAGTTCAACCTGCGCTTCCAGGGGGCCACCGGCCAGCTCGAGAACGTCGCCCGCGTCCGTGAGGTCCGCCGCGACATCGCCCGTGTCCGGACTCTGCAGCGCGCCAAGACGCTGCAGCAGGCCAAGGGCTGAGGCGGGTTTTAGGAGACAACCATGCCGAAGCGCATCCTGCAGGGCACCGTCGTCAGCGACAAGGGTGAGAAGACCATCGTGGTGAAGGTGGAGCGTCGCTTCACGCACCCGGTGATGAAGAAGACCGTGCGTCGCTCGAAGAACTATCACGCGCACGACGAGGGCAACGTCGCCAAGGTCGGGCAGACGGTGTTCATCGAGGAGTGCCGTCCGTTCTCGAAGACCAAGACCTGGAAGCTGGTCGAGGGCGACGCTGCCCAGGCCGAGGCCGGCGAAGCCGCCTGATCCCGCGATCCCGGCGGTTGCGGCTCCCCGCGATCGCCTGATCCCGGCCCGCGGCGTCGCGGGATGGTGCCCGCGAGGGTGTCCGTCCCGGGTTCGCCGGGTGACCGGAACGACGAACGCCCGGACGCAATTCGACTCGCGAGAGCCGGATTCGTGCCGGGCGTCGTCGTTTCCGGGAGCGCCTATGGGACGATTCGGCCGATCGGCCGCCGGGTGTTTCCCGGGCGTGTGAACGGCCAGCGTTCCGTCTCGAACTCGGTGTGCGCCGCGCAGCCGCACTTTCGCGTCCACCCGGCGGACGAGCGGCGTCCCGGGCCTTGTCGACTGAGAACAAAACGGGTACATAGAGGCGGTGGCGACGCGCGTTGTGAACTGCGTCCAACCCCTTCATAAGGAGCCCGCCAGATGGCCCAGCCCGCATTGAAAGTGGTCGACATGCCCCCGGTGGACAAGGACAAGTCCAAGGCGATCGACGCCGCCCTGTCTCAGATCGAGCGCGCCTTCGGCAAGGGCTCGATCATGCGGCTCGGCAAGAGCGACAAGGTTCAGGAGGTCGAGACCGTCTCGACCGGCTCGCTCGGCCTCGACATCGCGCTCGGCGTCGGCGGCCTGCCGCGCGGCCGCGTGATCGAGATCTACGGTCCCGAATCGTCGGGCAAGACGACGCTGGCGCTCCACACCATCGCGGAGGCCCAGAAGAAGGGCGGCGTCTGCGCCTTCGTGGATGCCGAGCACGCCCTCGACCCGGTCTATGCCCGCAAGCTCGGCGTGAACCTCGACGACCTGCTCATCTCCCAGCCCGACACGGGCGAGCAGGCGCTCGAGATCACCGACACGCTGGTGCGCTCCGGCGCCATCGACGTGCTGGTGGTCGACTCGGTGGCCGCGCTGACCCCGCGGGCCGAGATCGAGGGCGAGATGGGCGAGAGCCAGCCCGGCCTCCAGGCCCGGCTGATGAGCCAGGCCCTGCGCAAGCTGACCGGCTCGATCTCGCGCTCGAACTGCATGGTCATCTTCATCAACCAGATCCGGATGAAGATCGGCGTCATGTACGGCAGCCCCGAGACGACCACGGGTGGCAACGCCCTCAAGTTCTACGCGTCGGTGCGCCTGGACATCCGCCGCATCTCGACCCTCAAGGACCGCGACGAGGCGATCGGCAACCAGGTCCGCGTCAAGGTGGTGAAGAACAAGGTCGCGCCGCCGTTCAAGCAGGTCGAGTTCGACATCATGTTCGGCGAGGGCGTGTCGAAGGTCGGCGAGCTGATCGACCTCGGCGTGAAGGCCGGCATCGTCGAGAAGTCCGGCGCCTGGTTCTCGTACAACAGCCAGCGCCTCGGCCAGGGCCGCGAGAACTCGAAGGGCTTCCTGCGCGACAACCCGAAGATCGCCGCCGAGATCGAGGGCTCGATCCGGCAGAATTCCGGTCTGGTCGCCGAGAAGATCCTGGAGAACGCCGCTCCGACGGCGGACGATCTCGACGAGGGCGAGGCCTGAGCCGCGCCGCCGCGCACCGGGATCGGCGCGCGGCGGACCTTGCGACCCGCGAAGATCGGCGGCCCCGGAGTCTCTCCGGGGCCGCTTCGCGTTCAGGGGCGGCGGGAGGACGCGCCGGCGCCGACCCTCAGTCGGCCATCGTCTTCTTCACGGTCTCGACGAGCTGCTTCAGGCTGAAGGGCTTCGGCAGGAAATTGAAGGTCTCGCCCTCGGGCAGGTTCTTGCGGAACGCGTCCTCGGCGTAGCCGGAGACGAAGATCACCTTCAGGTCGGGCTGATGCTTGCGCACCTCGCGCAGGAGGGTCGGGCCGTCCATCTCGGGCATGACCACGTCGGAGACGACGAGGTCGATGGTCTGGGCGCCCTCGCGCACGATCGCCAGGGCCTCGAGGCCCGAGGCCGCCTCCAGAACCGTGTAGCCGCGGGCCGAGAGCGCCCGGCTGTTGACCGCCCGCACCGGATCCTCGTCCTCGACGAGCAGGATGGTGCCCTGCCCCGTATGGTCGGCGGCGGGCTTGCGCGGCGCCGGCTTGTCGGCCTTGGCGGGCGGCGCCTCGCCCCGCGGCGCGACGCCGTCGCTGCCAGTTGCCGGCTTGGCGGTCGGATCGGCGCCCGGCTGCAGGACGGTCGGCGCGAGCGGCTCCGCGCGCGGCAGGGCGGGCTCGGCGGCCGCGACCGGCACCTCCTCGGCCTCCGCCACGGGCACGTGGCGCGGCAGGTAGATGCGGAAGGCGGTGCCCTCCCCGACCTTCGACTGCACGTCGATGGTGCCGCCGGACTGCTTGACGATGCCGAACACCGTCGAGAGCCCGAGGCCGGTGCCCTTGCCGATCTCCTTGGTGGTGAAGAACGGCTCGAAGATCTTCTCCATCAGTTCGGGCGGGATGCCCTGACCGGTGTCGCGCACCTCGATCAGCACGTGGTCGCCCGCCGGCGCCCCGCCGCGCCCCTCCGCCCCCGCGGCCGCCCCCGGATCGGAGACGTTCTCGGTGCGGATCATCAGCTTGCCGCCCTCCGGCATGGCGTCGCGGGCGTTGACCGCAAGATTGACGATCACCTGCTCGAACTGGTTGACGTCGGCCTTCACCGGCCAGACCTCGCGGCCGTGCTTCAGCTCCAGGGCGACGCGCTCGCCGAGGAGCCGCTTGAGGAGGAGGGTCAGCTCCGAGAGCGCCTCCCCGACATTCATCACCTCCGGACGCAGGGTCTGCCGCCGGGAGAACGCCAGGAGCTGGCGGACGAGGCCCGCCGCCCGGTTGGCGTTCTGCTTGATCTGCATGATGTCCTGGAAGGCCGGGTCGGTCGGCCGGTGGCTCGCGAGCAGCAGGTCCGAGTAGCCGATGATCGCCTGCAGGACGTTGTTGAAGTCGTGCGCGATGCCGCCGGCGAGCTGGCCGACCGCGTTCATCTTCTGGGCCTGGGCGACCTGCTGCTCCAGCTGGCGCTGCGCCGTCGTGTCGAGGGCGTAGAGGATCACCCGCTCGGCCTCGTCGGTCTGCTGGCCGGGATCGCCGCCGTCGGCCGGGCTCAGCCAGACCCGGGCCGAGCGGCCGCCGGGCCCGTTCAGCTGGACCTCGATCGGCTCGGGATCGGTGCGCCCGCTCGCGGCGCGGGCGAGGCCGGCCTCCAGGGCGGTCCGGTCCGCCACCGAGTCGGCGACGTTGGGCTCGACCCGGGGCACGCCCTCGCCGTCCGGGGCGCCGTCGTCGACCTGCCGCGGGACCGTTCCGAACAGCCGCGTGAACGAGGCGTTGGCGCGGGCGATCCGGCCGCTGCTGTCGAGCGTCGCGATGGCGATCGGCGAGTTGTTGAGGAAGCGGGCGAGGCGCACCTCGGCGGCGCGCTGCGGCTCGTCGGTCTCGGCCCCGGCGGAGCGGTTGATCACGAAGGTCCGCGACGAGCCGGGCTTGCCGTCCTTGCCGAAGGCGACCCGGTGGTAGAGCCGGACCGGCAGGGTGTGACCGTTGCGGCGGCGCAGGTCGAGGTCGAAGCGGTCGGTGCGGACCTCGCCGGGCAGGCCGGCGGTGCGCACCAGCACGTCCGCCTCCGGTGCGATCTCGGTGAGGTGCGGGCCGCCCGGTCCGACGCTGGCGAGGTCGTAGCCGAGCCAAGCCGCCAGGGTCGCGTTCATGTACACGATGGCGCCGGCCGGATCGATCGACAGGAAGCCCGCCGGGGCGTGGTCGAGGTAGTCGATGGCGTGCTGGAGTTCCTGGAAGACGTTCTCCTGCCGCTCGCGCTCGGCGGTGATGTCGGCGACCGTCCAGAGGGAGGCCGCCCGGCGCGGGCGCGCGAGGGGCCGCACCGAGACCCGGTACCAGCCGAAGCCGCGCTCGCCGGCCGTGGGTCCGAGGGGCGGCGACATCCGCACCTCCTCGGTGTGGGCCCGAGCGTCGCGCGAGGCCTGCGACAGGCGGTAGACGGCTTCGGAAACCTCCGGGGAGCCGACGAGGATGCGCTCCACCGGCACGAGGTTCGAGAAGGTGTCGCCGCTGGCGATCCGCAGGTAGGCCTCGTTGGCGTAGATCAGCCGGCCGCCGTCCTCCACCACCAGCTTGCCGTCCGGCGAGGCGTCGACGATGCCCTTGGTGATGTCGTCCCGGGCGGCGCTGCCGCTGAGCTGGAGCGCCCCGATGGCGAGGGCGAACAGGAAGAACACGCCCGCCATGGCCAGCAGGGCCAGGAGCCAGACGATCAGCGACTGGGCCTGCTCGTTGGCCACGAAGGACAGGCCGATAGCGGCGCCGACCAGCAGCCCGGCGAGCACGAGCAGCAGGCCGACCCGGCCCGGCTGTTCCGACCGGTCGATCGAGCCCGTTCCCAGCAGGGCTGACGCCTGTGCGACCGGGGGACCCGAATTCTGCGGGCCCGCGGCGGGCGCCGGAGGTCCAGTGACGTCGGCCATCGGCTTCATTCCAGAACAGTCACCCGGTTAGTCCGCCGGCCATATCAGGACATGCGCGGCGCGGCATCAGTCTCGTCGCGCCAAGCCTAGACACAGCCTCGCGAAAAAAGGTGGAGGAAGCGTGGCTTTCGCCGGCCCGGGCGTTCGGCAGAACGGCTCGGCAAACTGACTCGGCGAATTGCCCCGGCGCGGGGTCGCGCGCGGCCTACGCCGCCCGTCTGCGCAGGCGCAGCACGAACCCGATGACCTCCGCCACGGCCCGGTAATGCTCGGCCGGGATCTCCCGGTCGATCTCCACGGTGGCGTGAAGCGCCCGGGCGAGCGGCGGGTTCTCGATGACCGCGACGCCGTGCTCGGCCGCCACCGCGCGGATCCGCAGGGCCAGCGCGTCGACGCCCTTGGCGACGCAGACCGGCGCGGCCATGCCGGTCTCGTAGCGGAGCGCCACCGCGTAGTGGGTCGGGTTCGTCACCACGACGGTGGCGGTGGGGACCGCGGCCATCATGCGCTTCTTCACCCGGGCCATCCGGAGCTGCTTCAGGCGGCCCTTGACCTCGGGATTGCCCTCCGACTCCTTCATCTCCTGCTTGAGTTCCTCCTTCGACATCCGGTGGCGCTTGCGCCAGCGGAACCGCGCGTAGAGCGCGTCGCCGAGGGTGATCGCGAGGTGCATGCACAGCATGCCGGCGAGCAGCTTCAGGCTGAGGGACAGGATCGCCGGCATGGAGGCGGCCGGGTCCAGGCGGGCGAACACCTCCAGCCGGTCGCGGTCGTTCCACAGCATCACCGCGCCGACCACGCCCACGGCGGCGATCTTCGCCAGCCCTTTGCCGAACTGGAACAGGGCCTCGACGCCGAGGAGCCGCTTCACGCCCGCCATCGGCGAGAGGCGCGAGAATTTCGGCATCAGCGTCTCGGCGGAGAACACCAGCGGGTGCTGCAGGAGCCCCGCGGCCAGCCCCGCCACGACGGCCAGTCCCACCGGCACCGCCACCGCCTGGAGCCACAGCCACAGGCCGCGCGTCATGGCCGCCTTCATGGCCGCGGCGTCGTCCGGCAGGGCGTGGGCGTTGGCGAGGTAGGCCTTGAGCCCGTGCAGGAGGTTCGTGGCGATGGTCGGGGCCGCGACCAGCAGCGCCAGGGTGAACGCGCCCAGCATCGCGAAGGTGTTGATCTCGGTGCTGGTCGCGACGTCGCCGCGCTCGATGGCCTGATCGAGCCGTCGCTGGGACGGCTCCTCGGTCTTGTCCTCGTCGTCGGTATCGTCGGCCATCTCACGTCGCGCTCAGAGCGTGGACATCATCGGGTCACGGGCGGTCAGGCCGCTCAGCGGCCGACGTAATCCCCGAGATACCGGCCCAGATCGTCGAGGAAGACGCCCATCATGACGCCGAGGCATCCCATCAGCAGCAGCATGCCGATCAGCACCGAGGCCGGCACCGCCAGGAAGAACACCTGCATCTGGGGCATCAGCCGCGACAGCACGCCGAGCCCCAGGTTGAACAGGATTCCGAAGGCGATGAACGGGCCGGAGATCTGCACCGCCAGGGTGAAGCCCCGGGCGAGCGCCTTCGTGGCCAGCATCAGCGCGTCCGAGAAGGACGGCACGCCGTCGGGGGGCAGCACCTCGTAGCTGCGGGCCACGCCCTCGATGGCGAGATGGTGCAGGTCCGCGGCGAAGATCAGCGTGATCCCGAGCAGCGACAGGAAGTTGCCGATCGCCACCTGCTGGCCGCCCTGGCTGGGATCGACCGTCATGGCGTAGGACAGCCCGACCTGCGCCGAGATGATCACCCCGGCGGTCTGAAGGGCGGCGAGGATCATGCGCACTGTCAGGCCGAGCACGAGCCCGATGATCGTCTCGCCGAACAGGAGCCCGATCAGCCGCGGGCCGGCCACGCCCTCGGTGCCGCCGAGCAGCGGGCGCACGGTCGGGAACAGCACCAGGGCGGTGAGCAGCGCGAAGGCGAGGCGCAGCCGTGGCGACACCGTCTGCTCGCCGATCCCCGGCATCAGCATGATCAGCGTGCCGATGCGCGCGAAGGTGATCAGGTAGGCCGAGGCGATGCCGGGCAGGAGCAGGTTCATCGCGGCCCCTATGGCACGCGGGAGCCGCGCCTGTCCCGGCCGGCGCGCGCATCAGCCGCCGGCCGCGATGCGGGCGGCGATGCGGGTCATGTAGCCGGCCATGGCGTCGCCCATGAAGGGCAGCATCAGCAGGAGCGCGGCGAACACCGCCACGACCTTGGGCACGTAGATCAGCGTCTGCTCCTGGATCTGCGTCAGGGCCTGGACCAGGGAAACGGCGAGGCCGACCGCGAGGGCGACCAGCATCAGGGGCCCGGCCACCTTGAGGAACACGAAGATGCCGTCGCGGGCGATGTCGAGGATGGCGAGGCCGGTCATGGGGGTGCGATCTGTGCGGGGGGAGCGGGCGGCGAAACGGTCGGCCGGTCAGATCTGCATGCGCATGATCTCCTCGTAGGCGGAGATCATGCGGTCGCGCACCGCCACCATGGTCTGGAGGGCGGTCTCGCTCTCGGCGACCGCGGTGACCACGTCCACGACGTTGGCCTTGCCGGCGGCGGCCGAGACGGCCTGGGAATCCGCCCGCCGGCCGGCATCGCCGACGCTGTCCAGGGTCTGCCCGAGCATCTGCATGAAGTCGGTGCCGGTGCCGGTCGTCGGCTGCACCCGGGGGGCGGGCCGGCCGCCGGCGAGGCCCTGGACGGCCGCGTAGGCCCCCGCCGCGAAGTTGCTCGAAGCCATCGCCATGCGTCCTTGCTATGCGGTCCTGCCGCGGGCCTCGGGGCTCATTTCAGGATGCCGAGGGTCTGCGCCAGCATCTTGCGGGTGGCGCTGATCATGTTGAGGTTCGCCTCGTAGGAGCGCTGGGCCTCGCGCAGGTCCATGTTCTCGATCAGCGCGTTGACGTTGGGCATCTGCACCACGCCCTGGGCGTCGGCCGCGGGGTTGCCCGGCTCGTACTTGGTCCGGAAGGCCGACGGGTCGCGCTTGACGCGCCCCGCCTCGACCAGCCGGGCGCCGGTCTCGTCGTCGAGGTGGCTGGTGAAGGTCGGGATCTTGCGCCGGTAGGGCTGCGCCCCGGCCGAGGCCGGCGCGGAATCGGCGTTGGCGATGTTCTCGGCGATGATGCGCATCCGGCCCGACTGGGCCTTAAGGCCCGCGGCCGCCACCGCCAGCGACTTCGTGAATTCCATGGCTCAGGACCCTCCTGCCGCCGCGACGCCGCGGCCGTCAGCGCTCCAATTTCGGCCGGCGCGCCTAGCTCTTGCCGATCGCGATCTTCAGGGTGGTCAGGCTGTGCTGGTACAGCGAGGCGGCGAGCTGGTAGTCCGACTGGTTCTCGCCGGCCTTCATCATCTCATCCTCGAGGTTGACGCCGTTGCCGCTGGGGCGGATCTCGAAGCCCTTGGCGCGCTTGGAATCGGCCCCGACGCTCTGGCCGGGCGGGGCCATGTGGCCCGCGCTCGTGAGCGTCAGGCTGGACCCGGTGGTGGCCAGCGCGCCGGTGGCCCGGTCGAAGCGCGGCTCCACGAGGTCGCGGGGCTTGAAGCCCGGCATGTCGGCGTTGGCGACGTTCTCGGAGATCACGCCCTGGCGCGCCTGCGCCCATTGCATCCGCGTGCGCAGCATGCTCAGCACGGGCAGATCGGTGAGGGCCATGGTCGCCTCCGGGATGGCGTGGCCGCGCCGGGACGAGCGGGCTCGGCAAAATCTGCCGCCTTCATGGTTAACGGCGCGTTAAGCCCGATCGCAGGGCCGGCCGGTGCCCGCGTCAGATCGCGCCCCCGGGGCGGGGAGCCCCCGGTTCGGCCGGGCGGCCGCCGCGATCCCGACCTATTGTCTTGCGCCCGCTCGATTAAAAGGTCTGTTAACGAACTCTTAACGTCGTTTGCCTTGAGGCCCGTCCGGCGTGGTATGGATCAAGTCCGTGCCGGCGCGCACCCGCGGCGGTCGGAACGTGCGAGTGCGTAATCTTGCGATGGCTGCAATCCGTGTTCGGCTCTGACGGCTCCCCCATCGTCCAGTATATCGTGATCTTCGCCGTCATCTTCACGGCGCTCGCGGCGATCGTGTTCACGGTGCGCCGGCTCACCGGCCGGAGCCTCGCCCTGCCGGGGCGGTCCGGAAGCCGGGGGCGCCAGCCGCGGCTCGGGATCGTCGACGTGTACGAGCTCGACCGGGCCCGGCAGCTGATCCTGCTGCGTCGGGACAATGTCGAGCACCTGCTCCTGGTGGGCGGCCCCAACGACGTGGTGGTCGAGCGCAACATCCAGCGCGGTCAGCGGCCCCTGCCGGAGGCGGCGATCCGGCCGGAGCTGGCGCCCGAGCCGCTGGACGAACCGCTCCCGGACCCGCTCGTTCAGGGCGGCCGCCTGCCCGAGCCGCCCCGCGGTCTCCCGGAATCCGGCGGGCGGCGCGCGGAGCCGCTGTTCGATCCGGGCTTCGCGATGCCGGTGGTGGTGCCGTCGCCGGTGCCGCGCTCGGCCTCCGCCCCGCCCGTGACGCTGCCCCTCGACCCCGGGTTGTTCGGCGGCGACGAGCCCGGTCAGGACGTCCCCGCGCCCCTGAGTGCCGCGCCGACCCCGCCGCCCGCGCCCCAGCCCCCGGCCCCGCCCGAGCCCGCGCCGCCGCCGGCGGTGGAACCGTCCGCGCCCCCGCCGCGCGAGGCAATCGCGCCGCGGCGGATCCTGAGCCGGACGGCGCCGCCGCTGATCGAGCCGCGGCCCAACCCCGCCTCCGAGCGCAGGCCCGAGCCGGCGCCGGCCGAGCCGGAGCCCGCCCGTCAGGCCCCGAGCCTCGCGGTGCCCTCCGAGCGCAAGTCGGTCGACCCGGTGGTCCTGTCCGACATGGCCCGGCAGCTCCAGGCCGCCCTGTCGCGCTCGTCCTCGGCCGTGACGCCGCCGCCGCAATCCCCGCCCGCCCCGCCGGTGCCCGAGGGCGTCGATCCGCTGGCGGCCGCGATGGCGAGCGTCCCGCTCGAGCCGGTGCCCGCCCCCGCCCCGCTGGACGAGCCGGTGGCCGCGCCGCCGCCTCCGCCCCCGGCCAGACCCGTGCCGCCGCCGGCGATGCCGAAGGCCGACCCCGTGCCGGCCCCGCCGCCGGCCCCGCCTGCTCCGCCGCCGCCCGACGCGAAGGGATCCGGCAACCCGTTCTCGGTGGAGGAGATCGAGGCCGAGTTCGCCCGCCTGCTCGGTCGCCCGCTCGACAAGCGGAGCTGAGGAACCCGGTCGCCCGCCGCCGAGCGGGCGCGCGCCGGGGCCGCACCGATCGCGAGAACCGCGTTTAACCGATGGTTAACCGTCTTCCGGGACGCTCCGTCCCGGAGGATTTGGCAATGCTCGCGCTGGATGCTGGAACGGCTCATCGGAGCCGCGCTTACAGGGCCTTCAGGCTGGACCGGGCCGGTCGCGTCCGCGCGGCCGAGATCCTGTCGGCCGAGGACGACACGCAGGCGCGCCGCCGCGCCCGGGCGATGGTCGGGCGCGACGCGATCGAGCTGTGGGAGCGGACCCGCTTCCTCGGGCGCTTCGAGCCCGCCGGCACGGCAGGTCAGGCGCGCCCCGCCCGCTGAGGCCGGCGCGCGGACCGTCCCGTCAGCGGCCGGCGGTCTCGGGCATGGCCAGCACGGCGAGGAAGCTGAGGATCGCGGCCCCCGCCAGGTAGAACCCGACGAAGCCGATGCCGCCGTAGGCCGCGAGCTGCTGCGCGATGTAGGGCGCGCCCGAGGCCCCCAGGATGCCCGCGAGATTGTAGGTGACCGAGGCGCCCGTGTAGCGCACCCGCGTCGGGAACAGCTCGGGCAGGACGGCGCCCATCGGCCCGAACACCCAGCCCATCGTCAGGAGGCTGAGGCAGAGGAAGCCCAGGACCGGCGGCCAGGTGCCGGTGCCGGCGGCGTGGCCCAGCATCGGCCCCATCAGGAAGCCCAGCAGGAACGTCACGGCCATGCCGGAGAGCAGCACCGGCCGGCGGCCGAAGCGGTCGGCCGCGGCTCCCGATACGACGGTGCCGAGCGCCATGAAGCAGACCGCGATGCACTCGAACAGCAGGAAGGTCGGCCGGCTGTAGCCGAGGGTGCCGGTGCCGTAGCCCAGGGCGAAGACGGTGGAGAGGTAGAACACCGCGTAGACCGCCACCATCGCGAACGTGCCGACCAGGACGGCGTGGCCGTGCTGGGTCAGCATGGTGGCGAAGGGCACGCGCTCCGGCCGCGCCTGGCTGAGCGCCGCCTTGAAGGCCGGCGTCTCGGTGAGCTTCAGGCGCACGTAGAGCCCGACGCCGACGAGCGCCGCCGAGGCCAGGAACGGCAGGCGCCAGCCCCAGGCCTGGAAGCTCTCCGGGGTCAGGCCGAAGCTGAGGGCGAGGAAGCCGAGATTGGCCAGGACGAAGCCGACCGGCGCCCCGAGCTGCGGGAAGATGCCGTACCACGCGCGCCGGCCCGGCGGCGCGTTCTCGACCGCCAGCAGGGCCGCGCCGCCCCACTCGCCTCCGAACCCGATCCCCTGCCCGCAGCGCAGGAGGCACAGCGCCGCCGGCGCCCACCAGCCGACCGACGCGTAGGTCGGCAGGCAGCCGATCAGCACCGTGGAGATGCCCATGATCAGCAGGGACGCCACCAGGGTCGCCTTGCGGCCGACCCGGTCGCCGAAATGCCCGAACAGGGCCGCGCCGACGGGTCGCGCGATGAACGCGATGGCGAAGGTCGCGAAGGCGCTGAGCTGCTGCACGCCGGGCGCGCCGGCGGGGAAGAAGACCGGGCCGATCACCAGGGCGGTGGCGGTGGCGTAGATGTAGAAGTCGAAGAACTCGATCGCCGTCCCGACGAAGCTCGCCGCGAGGATCCGGCGGGCGCTCGGGGTCGCGCTCGGGGCGGCCTGCGAGGGGTGTGCGGTCTTGCCCGCGCTGTCGATGGTCTGCAACATGATCGGGACGGGGAGGCGGGATCCGGGTCGGTTGCGGCGCTTTCGCACGGGCCGCCCCGTGCCGATACCCCGGTTCGGACATGGGCCTCCGACCTGGACGCGGAGGTCGCTGTGCGGTGCACCGACGGCGGCCTTGCGTTCCCCTGTCCCCTTCGCCAAGCTGAACGGCCATATTCCGTGACGGTCGCCGGCCGCGGCGCCGTCCCTAGCACTTGAGTATTGCGATGAGAGTCACTGTCGAGCGCGCGGCCCTGCTCAGGTCGCTCGGCCACGTGCACCGGGTCGTCGAGCGCCGCAACACGATCCCGATCCTGTCGAACGTGCTCCTGCGCGCGGAGGGATCGGGGCTCCAGCTGCGGGCGACGGATCTCGACATCGAGGTGACCGAGAGCGTGCCGGCCGACGTGGCCGACGCGGGCGCCACCACGGTGCCGGCGCACGTGATCTACGACATCGTGCGCAAGCTCCCCGACGGCGCGCAGGTCTCCCTGGAGACCGGCGGCGAGTCCGGCCAGATGACGATCCGGTCCGGCCGCTCGCGCTTCGCCCTGGGCGCCTTGCCGGAGGGCGACTTCCCGGACCTCGCTGCCGGCGAGATGCCGCACGGGTTCGAGATCGCCGCCGCCGACCTGAAGCGGCTGATCGAGAAGACGCAGTTCGCGATCTCCACCGAGGAGACCCGGTACTATCTCAACGGCATCTACCTGCACACGCTGGAGACCGAGAACGGTCCGGCGATGCGGGCGGTGGCCACGGACGGCCACCGGCTCGCCCGCGTCGAGATTCCCGCCCCGCAGGGCAGCGTCGGCATGCCGGGCGTGATCGTGCCCCGCAAGGCGGTCGCCGAGATCCAGAAGCTCCTCGACGACGGCGGCGAGACCGTCGCGGTCGACCTGTCGCCCGCCAAGATCCGCCTGCGCTTCGCCGGCGGCCTGACGCTGATCTCCAAGCTGATCGACGGCACGTTCCCGGATTACCAGCGGGTGATCCCGGCCAACAACGACAAGCGGCTGACCGTCGAGCGCGACGCCTTCGCGAAGGCGGTGGACCGGGTCTCGACGATCTCGTCGGAGCGCGGGCGCGCGGTGAAGCTCGGGCTGGCCGAGGGGCGCCTCGCGCTCTCGGTGAACAACCCGGATTCGGGCAGTGCCACCGAGGAGCTCGACGTCGACTACGAGGCGGCCGGCCTCGATATCGGCTTCAACGCCCGCTACCTCCTCGACATCACCGCGCAGCTCGAGGGCGACACCGCCCTGTTCAAGCTCGCGGATCCCGGCTCGCCGACCCTGATCCAGGACCGCGAGGGCGCGCCGGCGCTGTACGTGCTGATGCCGATGCGGGTGTGAGGCGGCCGCGCGGATCCCTGCCCCGTCCTCATCCTCGGGGACCGGGGGCGTAGCGGAGGCCTCGCATGAGGCCTCCACGTGGTGATGTGGTTTCTGGAGCCCTCCTGCGGGGCCCGCTGAGGCGGGCTTTCAGGATGCGGTGGTTGGATGGGATGTCAGACAGCAAAGGACGGTTGAGCGCGGCGCGTCTCGGCCCCTCGGTTGACCCCTCGGTCCACCGATGAGCGACGTCTCCGATCCGCGGGGCGAGCCCGACGGGTCCTCTCTGCGCGTCACCCGACTGATCGCCCGCGACTTCCGCAACCACGCGGACCTCGAACTGACGCCCCGGGCCCGCTTCGTCGCGCTGGTCGGGGAGAACGGCGCGGGCAAGACCAACCTGCTCGAGGCGCTGTCGCTGTTCGTGCCGGGCCGCGGCCTCCGCCGGGCGGAGTTCGCCGCCATGGCGCGCAGCGGCGGCCCGGGGGGCTTCGCGGTCTCGCTCACCCTCGACCGCGAGGGCGCCGAGCACCGCCTCGGAACCGGGCTGGAGCCACCGGGACCCGACGGGCGGGCGAGCCGGCTCTGCCGGATCGACGGCGCCACCGCCGCCTCGCCGGTGGCGTTCAGCGAGTTCCTGCGGGTCGTCTGGCTGACCCCCGACCTCGACGGGCTGTTCCGCGGCGCGGCCGGCGACCGGCGGCGGTTCCTCGACCGGCTCGTGCTGGCGGTCGACGCCGCCCACGGCGCCCGGGTCTCCGCGATGGAGCGGGCCCTGCGCTCGCGCAACCGCCTCCTGGAGGAGCGGCCCGACGACGACCGCTGGCTCGACGCCGTGGAGCGAGAGGTCGCCGAGCTGGGCGTCGCCGTGGCGCTTGCCCGGCGCGAGACCGCCGAGCGCCTCGACCGGCTGATCGCCGAGACCCGGGACGACGCGCAGCCCTTTCCCTGGGCCGCCATCCGCCTGGAGGGCGACCTCGACGATCTCGTGGCGGTCTGGCCCGCCATCGAGGCCGAGGACCGCTACCGCATGGCGCTCCGCAACGGCCGAAACCGGGACCGGGCCGCCGGGCGCACCCTGATCGGCCCGCAGAGCAGCGACCTCGTGGTCCGCCACGGCCCCAAGGACGTGCCCGCCGGCACGGCGTCCACGGGTGAGCAGAAGGCGCTGCTGATCGGGCTCGTCCTCGCCCACGCGCGGCTGGTTCGCGCCATGAGCGGCATCGCCCCGCTGATTCTCCTCGACGAGGTGGCGGCCCACCTCGATCCCCGCCGCCGGGCCGGCCTGTTCGAGGCCCTGGAGGCGCTCCCCGGGCAGGTCTGGATGACGGGCGCCGACCCCGGAGCCTTCGCGCAGGCCGGCACCCGGACGGAGGTCCTGCGGATCGGCGCCTGACCTCAGGCGGCCCGAACGGTCGCGAGGAAGCGGGACACCTCGGCGCCGAGCTGCTCCGACTGGCGCGATAGCGCGCTGGCTGCGCCGAGCACCTGCGTGGCGGCGGCACCCGTCGCCTCGGAGGCCTGGGCCACGCCCACGATGTTGCTCGTCACCTGATCCGTTCCGGTGGCCGCCTGGGCGACGTTGCGGACGATCTCCTGGGTCGCAGCCCCCTGCTGCTCCACCGCTGCCGCGATGGTGGTGGCCACACCGTTGATCTCCCGGATCCGACCGGCGATCGCGTCGATGGCGGAGACCGCCTGACCGGTCACGCCCTGGATCTGGGCGATCTGCTGGCTGATCTCCTCGGTGGCGCGCGCGGTCTGCCCCGCCAGCTCCTTGACCTCGGTGGCCACCACCGCGAAGCCGCGGCCCGCCTCGCCGGCGCGCGCCGCCTCGATGGTGGCGTTCAGCGCCAGGAGGTTGGTCTGAGCGGCGATGTTGGAGATCAGCCCGATCACCTCGCCGATGCGGGCGGCCGCCTGGGTCAGCGCCTGGACCAGGTGGTGGGTCTCGTCGGCCTCGCCGACCGCCGTCTGGGCGAGGTTGGCCGAGCCGAGCACCTGCCGGCCGATCTCCTGCACGGAGGAGCCCAGCTCCTCGGCGGCGGCCGCGACCGTCTGGACGTTGGCGGAGGCCTGCTCGGCGGCGGCCGCCACGGTGGTGGACTGGCTGGCGGTCTCGGTGGCGCTCGACGTCATGGCCTGGGCGGTCGTCTGCAGCTCCGTCGCCGAGGAGGACACCATCCCGACGATGCTTCCGACGGCGCGCTCGAAGCCGTCGGCGAGCTCGATCATGGTGCGTTTCCGCTCGGCGGCCGCGGCCGCGTCGGCCAGGCGCTTGACCTCGGCCTCCTCGGCGGCCTTGCGGGCGACCATGGCCTTGATGCCCTCGACCGCCTTGCCGACGGCGCCGATCTCGTCCCGGCGCGCGGCTTCCTTGATCTGGGCGTCGATCTCGCCCTGCGCCATGCGCTGCAGGACCTTGACCAAGCGGTCGAGCGGGCGCGCGATCCCGATCGTCGCGATGAAGGTCGCCGCGATCAGGCCCGCCAGCATCCCGAGGCCGCTCACGACCAGCAGGGTCCGACGGGTCGCGTCGGTCTGTTCGGTCAGGTCGTCTGACCCCTTCTCCATGTAGAGCCTGATGTCTTCGGCCAGGGCGTTGCCGTCGGCGAGGAGGCTCGAGAAGATCGGGTCGATCGCCGAGTGCACGAGCGCGATCGCCTGGTCGTTCTGGTTGGCGATGCCCAGCCGGCGCACCTCGCTCACGTCACGGAGATAGCGTTCGATGCGGGCGCTCTGCTCGTCGATCTTCGCCACGAAGGCCGGTGCGTGCGCGCGAAGGACGGGAAGCAGCGCGTTCACCTGCGGGACGGCCGCTTCGAAGCCCCTGTCGGCCGCCTGCATCTGTCCCGCCTCGGTCTCCGCGATGATCCGGTAGACCCAGTAGTTGAGTTCGATGACTAGGCGATTGAGCCGGCGCGCCTCTCCGACGGCGGCCGCCTCGTTATTGATGAAGCGGCTGTAGCCGTCGTCGATCGTGGTCATTCGTGACTGGGCGTACCAGACGCAGCCGCCGACGATCGCACCGATTAAAGCGATGACGCCCAACAGCTTGGGCAGCACATTGATATTGGATAGGCGTAGCACGGCGTTCATGCCCCAGATCAGGAAAGATAACTCGCGTAGATTCGTTGATGCGTGACCCTGATCAACACGTGTAAAGAAGATGCTAATTGACTTGTCGTGTCAAGCGACGTGCGCAATGTACATTTTTCCGTGGCCGAATGTGTTATTAATTTCATCGTTAAAGCAATGATTTTGCTTGAATACCGACATTAGAACCATTAAAACATGTAAGATTGCACACCAACTCAGGATACTTGTCATCGAAAATACCGGCGCCATTGGCGCGGTTGCCCTCCTCGGATATGCACCGGCACGATTGCGGGTGCAGGGGGTGGGCTGCGGGGGGGGGCTGCGAGGCCCGTGGTCGCGGCCCACCTTTCCGGCGGATGCGTCGGGCTCCACATAGAAGGCCCTGCACGCCGCCCGCGTGCCCACGGAATCCCGAGCGCATGTCCAAGCCCGTCCACGCCATGATCCGCGTCCTCGAGGAGGAGCGCGCGCGCGACTACTACGCCCGGGCCTTCGGCCTCGAGGTCGCCGACCGGTTCGACTTCCCGGACTTCACCCTCGTCTACATGCGGGACCCGGCCTCGCCGTTCGAGCTGGAGCTCACGGTGAACAAGGGCCGCGACAAGCCCTACGATCTCGGCGACGGCTACGGGCACATCGCCTTCGTGGTCGACGACGTGGAGGCCGAGCACGCCCGGCACCGGCGCGAGGGCTTCACCGCCACCGACGTCAAGACCCTCAAGCACGGGGACGACGTGCTCGCGCGGTTCTTCTTCGCCACCGACCCGGACGGTTACAAGATCGAGGTCATCCAGCGCGGCGGCCGCTTCGCGTGACCGATCCGACGCGCGCCCTCCATCCCGACACATCGCCGCGAGCCATGCCCGACACGACCCGCATCGTCTGCATCCGCCACGGGCAGTCGACCTTCAACGCCGCGCACAAGCTCGGGCGCGGCGATCCCGGCCTGCCCGACGCGCGCCTGACCGAGCTCGGCCAAGCCCAGGCCCGGGCCGCGCGGGAGCGCCTCCGGGCGATCCCCTTCGATCTTGTGGTGGTCTCGCCCCTGACCCGCGCCATCGAGACCGCCGCGATCCTGTTCGGCGAGCATCCGAGCCGTCCGCACGTGCTCGTCGAGGTGCTGCACCGCGAGTGCCAGGAGAGCAGCTGCGACGTCGGCCGGGCCGCCTCGGAGATCGCCGCGGAGTTCCCGCACCTCGATGTCGGGCACCTGCCCGAGGTCTGGTGGCACGCGGAGCCGGGCTGCGAGGTCGGCGGCTACCCGGTGGAGCCGCGCCCCCTGTTCGACGCCCGGGTCGCGGCGTTCCGCGACTGGCTGCGGGCCCGGCCGGAGACCACCATCGCGGTGGTCGGCCACGGCACGTTCTTCTACCACCTGACCGGCACGTTCCTGGAGAATTGCGGGTCGATCGAGCTGGATCTCGACGCCGCGCCCGCGGCGGCCTGATCAGGCCGGCACCCCGGCGCGCGCCGCGTCCAAGCGCTGACGGGCGCCGGCGAGGGCGATCTCGGGCGCCTGCCGGCCGATGGCGAGGACGTCCGCGAGGATCGCGCAGGCCTCGCCCCAGGTCCCGGCCACGAAGGGCGCCGCGCCCTCGGCCACCTCCGCCGCGCAGCGCGCGTCCTCGCCCGCCCGTTGCGCGGCCGTCGCGGTGCGGGACGCCGCGGCGGTG
>Ga0208493_10130_pt1 | contig 22913 bp, 19 predicted proteins | sample AntDryMetagUQ493_FD_188088 | JGI IMG/M metagenome (GOLD analysis project Ga0208493, IMG submission 188088) | Polar desert microbial communities from Antarctic Dry Valleys - UQ493 (SPAdes) | ecosystem: Environmental > Terrestrial > Soil > Desert | place: Antarctic Dry Valleys | collected 2008-12-31 | reverse complement strand
CTGCTCTCGCTGCAGGACACCGCCCAGCTGATGGCGACCACGCAGAACCGCCTCGCCACCGGCAAGACGGTCAACTCCGCCCTCGACAACCCGACCAACTTCTTCACCTCTCAGGCCCTCGACGGCCGCTCCTCGAGCCTGAACTCGCTCCTCGACGGCGTCTCCAACGGCATCCAGTCGATCCAGGCCGCCAACCAGGGCATCACCTCGATCCAGAAGCTCGTGGACCAGGCCAAGTCGATCGCCAACCAGGCGCTCTCGACCCAGCTCTCCACCACCGGCACCGCCGCCAACACCTACAGCGCCAGCACCGCCTCCCAGACGGTCCTGCTGACGATCAACGGCACCTCGGTCTCCGCCACGGTCGCCGCCTCCTCGAGCATCAGCGCCACCGTTGCGGCCCTGAACTCTGCGGTCAGCTCGGCCTCGACCGCGTCGAGCGGCTCGTTCGGCGCCGGCGCGATCTTCTCGGTCGACAGCACCGGCACCAAGATCGTCCTGAACGCCCAGGCCGACGTCGAATTCCAGAACTCCGGCAGCCAGACGGCGCTCGGCTTCACCGCCTCGGCGACCACCGCCTCGACCTACGGCACCGCCGCCAGCACCGTCGTCTCCAGCGACCTGTCGATCTCGGGCGTGACGCAGCGCGCCTCGCTGGCGAACCAGTACAACAACCTGCTCAACCAGATCACGCAGCTCGCCGGCGACGCCAGCTACAACGGCGTCAACCTCATTGCCGGCAAGGGCAATGACTTGAACATCAAGTTCAACGACACCGGTAGCTCGACCCTCAACGTCGCCTCGGTCGACGCCACGGCGAGCGGTCTCGGTCTGTCGTCGATCACCAGCTCGAACAACTCGTCGAGCCAGAACGGTCTCGGCAACTTCCTGCTGAACTCGGACGTCAACAAGACCCTGGCGACCCTGACCAGCGCCGGCAACACGCTGACCTCCGCGGCGAGCTCCCTGGGCTCGAACCTGTCGGTCGTTCAGAACCGCCAGGACTTCTCCAAGCAGCTGATCAACGTGCTGCAGACGGGTTCGGCCAACCTGACGAACGCCGACCTGAACCAGGAAGCGGCGAACTCGCAGGCGCTGTCGACCCGTCAGTCGATGGGCATCTCGGCCCTGTCGCTGGCCAACTCCGCACAGCAGGGCGTCCTCCAGCTCCTGCGGTAAGCGCCACGCACGTCGAAGAGACGGGCCGGCCGGGTCTCCCCGGTCGGCCCTTCTCTTTGGTCGCGCTCGCACGAACGCGAGGAGCACGGCGCAGGGCCGACCCGGCAAGGCGTCTTGGCGCGAGCTCCCGTCCGCTCATGGCGGCGTGCGCGGCCGGGACGATCCAAAGGCCGTTCCGGCCCCGGGGTTGCAAAGCTTAACCGTATCGGCCAGCCTGTCCGTAGTTACTGCGTACCGATCCGAGCTGAGCCGGAGTGCCGATGCGAGTGAATCACGAGCGCCGCCTTCTCAACAAGGCTGCAGAGGCACGGGATTACCAGATCTCGATCCGCCAGAAAGCCGACGCCTCCTGGCCCAGCGATCACAGCCGGCTGACGGCGCTCGAGAGCACGGGGCATCTCCAGCGGATCGACCTGCACGATGGCCCGGATGGATCCGTGGCGGTCTGGCAGATCACCGCGGCCGGCCTCTCGCAGCTTCAGGCTCTGACGTCGGGAGCCGAATGATGGCGTCCGTGAAGATCCGCGCGACCGACGACGGGACCTTCGTGGTCTACCGCAACGGCGCGGCCGTCGCGTCGGGATTGACCCGCGAGCAGGCCGAGCGCTGCGCGACGGTTCTGGGCTGGATCGCGCAGGGGCGCTGACGGCACAGGGAGCCGTTTCCCGCCCCTCGGCGCGGCCGAGCGAGCGGCGACGGCAAGACCTCTATTCCGCGGCCTCCGCGTGGATGGCCTCACCGAGAGCCTCGCGCCGCGCGCTGTTCAGAATGCGCTGCCGGGCTTGGGGCTCCTGTATCGCCTGCCAGAGGCGGAACAGCTCGGAGGTCATGCACAGCTCGCAGGCGTCGCCGTCCGGTGCGTAGAAGGCCTCGACCGGACAGCCAACGACGGCTGCGATCTCGCGCAGGCGCGCGACTGCTCGAACATCGATGGCCATCGGAGACGGAATTCCCACACGACACTCGCGCTCGGGCTACCATCGCCGAACCCGGGGCATCAAGGGATCGGTCTGTACCAGACCTGATCCGAACGTATCAGTTCGAACAGATCGGGGTATGTGGTCTCCACGTCGACCGCGACGGGTGCGCCTCTGCAAAAGCCGAAGACGTGATCAGGGGCGGTAAGGTCCCGTCACGACCGGCGTAGTCGCGGCCCGCGACCGCCCGGGTCTGGCAGTGAGCCGCGTCGGATCAGTCACCGCGATCGACCGGACCTGCTGGATCACCATCGCCTGTCGATCCGGATGCCGCCCGCGGCGTCGATCAGGATGTCAACGCCTGGCCGGTACGCGCCGCACGACCCGAAAGACCGACGGCGGCGGGACAAACCTGGCCGCCGAGCTGTTCACGCAGCGGCGGAATCGCTGATTGTGCAGCAATCGGGGGGCGTTCGGCGAAAGATTATCGACCGGAAGCTTCCCGTTAACGAAGCGTAAACTTTTGTCACGTGATCCTGAGACGGTGATCGGGTACAGGACCCGGCACGCAGATCGGGCGAGGTTCCGATGATCGTCTTGATTGCCGCAGCCATCGTCAGCGGCCTCGCGACAGCCGCGATCCTGGCGCCGGTGAGCGCCCTGGCGGCACTGATCATCGCGCCCCTCGCGGCCAGCGCGTCCGCCATCCTCGCCTGCATCTTCATCGCGTGGCGCAACACCCGCGACGATGTCGGGCCGCCCGATCTCGAGGCGCAGGCCGACGCGATGGTGGCCGTCCTCTGCGAAGTCGCGCAACAGGGCAAGATCGTCCCGGTCGCCGCACCGGTCCGGGTCCGCGGTCCCCGGTCGGCCTGATCCCGCCGCACGCCGGCCGCAATACCGGTGTTGCGGCCGGCCCCGTTGCCAGCAGCGCCGGTCGCGGCCCATTCTACCCGCGATGAGGCCGCCCGTACCCCTCTCCGCCGTCCGGATCTTCGAGGCTGCCGCGCGGCGGCGGTCGTTCAAGGCCGCGGCCGGTGAACTCAACCTGTCCCCGAGCGCGGTCAGCCATGCCCTGCGCAAGATGGAAGAGACCCTGGGCGTCGCGCTGTTCGAGCGGGTGGGCCAGGGCATCGCGCCGACACCGGCCGGGGAGGCGCTCCGCGACCATGTCGGCCGCGCCTTCGCGGAACTGGACCGCGGCTTCGATCTCGTGGCCAATCGCGGGCCGCAATTGCTCAGGCTGCACTGCGCGCCGAGTTTCGCCGCGCAGTGGCTGGCGCCGCGGCTGGCCCGGTTCCTGAGCGCCCATCCGGGCGTCGAAGTGCGGCTCGCCGCGGGCATGGACTACGCCCGGTTCATCACCGACGAGTTCGATGCCGACATCGTGTACGGACCGCCCCGCGGCGAAGGTCTGGTGCGGCTGCCGCTGGGCCCGGAGACCGTCACGCCGCTCTGCGACCCGGCGCGGGCGGCCCGGATCCGCGAGCCGTCCGATCTGCTGGCGCAGACCCTGATCCAGAGCGACAACAAGCAGGTGCGCTGGACCCACTGGTTCGAGCGGAACCGACTCGCGACGCAGCCGAGCGCGGGCATCCGCTTCGACCGGAGCTTCCTGGCCCTGGCGGCCGCCGCGGACGGCCTCGGCGTCGCCCTGGAATCCACCCGCCTCGCCGAGCGGGAACTGGCGACCGGGCGCCTCGTCACCCCGTTGTCCGGGCGCTCGCAGGACCTCAGCTACGTCGGCCACCACTTCGTCTGTCCGGCCGACGCGCGCCGGCGGGCGCCGCTCCGGGTCTTCGCGCGATGGCTGACCGAGGAGCTCGGGGTTCCGCTGGGTCCCGACCTCGCCTGAACGCGGACAAAGATGACCGGGATTCACCTGCGGGTGCAAATTCCGCGTTTGTCGCGGGCGCGCCGCGCCGGCACTCTCCTCCCGACAAGACAGGCGCGAGAAGACGACGCCGCAGAGTGCTCGATCCGCGGCCTCAGGACTCGACGCGCGGCTGACGGCCCGGTGTCTCCCGTCGCGACGACAGGTTCGATCCCGCGCAGTCGCGGATCGGCGGGAGGACTCTTCCATGCTGTTGAACGACCGGGTGTGCGTGATCACCGGCGCAGCCTCCGCCCGCGGCATCGGCAAGGCCACCGCGCGGCTCTTCGCGCGCCACGGCGCCCGCGTCGCCGTCCTCGATCTCGACGTCGGCCAGGCCGAGGCCGCCGCCCGCGACATCGGGCCGGGCCATGTCGGCTTGGCCTGCGACGTCACCGACCGGGCGGCCTGCTCTGCGGCGGCGGATGAGATCGTCGGCCGCCTCGGGCGCATCGACGTGCTCGTCAACAACGCCGGCATCACCCAGCCTCTCAGGATCATGGAGATCGAGCCGGAGGACTACGACGCGGTCACCGACGTGAATCTGCGCGGCACGCTCTACATGAGCCAGGCGGTGATCCCGACGATGCGCGGCCGGGGCTCAGGCGCGATCGTGTGCATGTCGTCGGTCTCGGCCCAGCGGGGCGGCGGCATCTTCGGCGGGCCCCATTACAGCGCCGCCAAAGGTGGCGTCCTCGGCTTGGCGAAAGCGATGGCCCGGGAGTTGGGGCCCGACGGGGTGCGGGTGAATTCCGTGACCCCTGGCCTGATCCAGACCGACATCACGGGCGGCAAGCTCACGCCCGAGCTGACAGCCGAGATCGCCAGCGGCATCCCGCTCGGGCGCCTCGGTGTGGCGGACGACGTCGCCAACGCCTGCCTGTTCCTCGCCTCCGACCTGTCCACGTACATCACCGGCGCGGTGATCGACGTGAACGGCGGCATGCTGATCCACTGAGGAGGCCGACGTGGCGATCGACGTCCCGACCGAGCGGCCGCGCGCCGGCTCCAACGTGCCGCTCGCCGAGCGCGCCTATCGCATCCGCCGCCACGCCCTGCGCATGGGCGAGGTTCAGGGCCAGGGCTATATCGCCCAGGCGCTCGGCATCGCCGACGTGCTGGCGGTGAGCTACTTCCACGCCCTCACCTACCGGCCCGCGGATCCCGAATGGGAGGGTCGCGACCGCTTCCTGCTGTCGATCGGCCACTACGCCATCGCCCTCTACGCGGCCCTGATCGAGGCCGAGATCCTCCCCGAGGACGAGCTGGCGAGCTACGGCGGCGACGACAGCCGCCTGCCGATGTCCGGCATGGCCGCCTACACGCCCGGCATGGAGATCACCGGCGGCTCGCTGGGCCACGGGCTCGGCATCGCGGTCGGCATGGCGCTCGGGCTGAAGCGGAAGCGCTCCCGGAGCTTCGTCTACAACCTGTTCTCCGACGGCGAGCTGAACGAGGGCTCGACCTGGGAGGCCGCGATGTCGGCCGGTTCGTTCAGGCTCGACAACCTGATCGGCCTCGTCGACGTGAACGGCATGCAGGCGGACGGCGCCTCGACCGGGGTGCTCGACTTCGAGCCGCTCGCACCGAAATTCGAGGCCTTCAACTGGTTCGTGCAGCGGGTCGACGGCAACGACATCGACGCGCTGGTCCGGGCCTTCGACGCCGCCCGCGACCACCCTGGCCCGCGGCCCCGGATCATCATCTGCGACACCCGCATGGCGAAGGGCGTGCCGTTCCTGGAGACGCGCGAGCGCAACCACTTCCTGCGGGTCGAGCCGGACGAGTGGCAGCGGGCCCTGGCGATCCTGGACGAGGGGAGAGTGCGGTGAGACGCTCCAAGTACGAGAGGCCCTCCCCCCGCGCGGCCGGCGGCGCCACGACCTCGGCGATGATCGCCTCACTCGCTGCGCCCGGGCAGCGCACGAAGGCCGCGCCCTTCGGCCACGCCCTCGTCGCGCTCGCCGAGACGCGCCCCGACATCGTCGGCCTCTCGGCCGACCTGTCGAAATACACGGACCTGCACATCTTCGCGCAGGCCCATCCCGAGCGCTTCTACCAGATGGGGATGGCCGAGCAGCTGCTGATGAGCGCGGCCGCGGGCCTCGCCCGGGAGGGGTTCACGCCCTTCGCCACCACCTACGCGGTGTTCGCGGCGCGGCGCGCCTACGACTTCATCTGCCTCGCGATCGCGGAGGAGAATCTCGACGTCAAGATCGCCTGCGCCCTGCCCGGCCTGACCACGGGCTACGGCCCGAGCCACCAGGCGACGGAGGATCTCGCGATCTTCCGCGGGATGCCGAATCTCACGATCATCGACCCCTGCGACGCCCACGAGATCGAGCAGGTCGTCCCCGCCATGGCGGCCCACAGGGGGCCGGTCTACCTGCGGCTCCTGCGCGGCAACGTCCCCCTCGTGCTCGACGCGTACGGCTACCGGTTCGAGCTCGGCAAGGCCAAGACGATCCGCGACGGCCGCGACGTCCTCGTGATCTCTTCGGGCCTCATGACCATGCGCGCCCTGGAGGTCGCCGAGGCCCTGCGCGACGACCGGGTCGACGTGGCGGTGCTGCACGTGCCGACGATCAAGCCCCTCGACGCGGCGACGATCCTCCACGAGGCCGGGCGCGGCGGCCGGCTCGTGGTGGTCGCCGAGAATCACAGCGTGATCGGCGGGCTCGGCGAGGCGGTGGCCGGTCTCCTCATGCGCGCGGGCGTCGGACCGGGCCGCGGCTTCCGCCAGATCGGGCTGCCGGACGAGTTCCTCGACGCCGGCGCCCTGCCGACGCTCCACGACCGCTACGGTATCTCGGCCACCGCGATGGCACGGAGCATCCGCGCATGGCTCTGAGCCAGATCGCCGTCGTCGGCCTCGGCGCCATGGGCCTGCCGATGGCGACCAACCTGGTCGCGGCGGGATTCGCCGTCCGCGGCTACGACCTGCGGCCCGAGAGCCGGGGTGCCTTCGCGGCGGCCGGCGGGGCCGCGGCCGACACGCCGGCCGCCGCCGCCGCGGGCGTCGACGCGCTCCTCCTCATGGTGGTGAACGCCGCGCAGGTCGAGGACGTGCTGTTCGCGCAGGGCACTCTCGAAGCCCTCGCGCCGGACGGCATCGTGGTCCTGATGGCGACCTGCCCGCCGCGATCGGTGGAGCACCTCGCCGAGCGCGTCGCGGCGTCCGGCCGCCGCTTCGTCGACGCGCCGGTCTCGGGCGGGGTCGTCGGCGCGCAGGCCGGCACCCTCACCGTCATGGCGGCGGCGCCCGCGGGGACCCTCGCCGCGCTGAGGCCGGTTCTCGACGCCTTGGGCGACCGGATCTTCCACGTCGGCGAGCGACCCGGACAGGGCGCCACCGTGAAGGCCGTCAACCAGCTCCTGTGCGGCGTGCACATCGCCGCCGCCGCCGAGGCGCTGGCGCTCGCCGGGCGGATCGGCGTCGACCTCGGCGTGTGTCTGGAGATCCTCTCGGGTTCCTCGGCCGCAAGCTGGATGCTGCGTGACCGCGGTCCCCGGATGCTGGAGGACGCGCCCCGGGTCACGAGCGCGGTCGACATCTTCGTCAAGGACCTCGGCATCGTGCTCGAAGCCGGCCGCGGCGCCGGGGCGGCGCTGCCGCTCGCTGCGCTCGCCCACCAGCTCTTCGTCTCGACCGCAGGGCGCGGCGACGGCGCCGCCGACGACAGCCAGGTGATCCGCGCCTACCGCCTGCTCAACGGCGCGGGGGCCTGACGCGGCACGGGCCATGCGACGACGGGCCCGGATCCGCCGGAAGTCGACGGCGGAACTCGCGCGGACCGAAGCCCTGACGCGCCGTCCGACGCCCGAGACGCGCCTCGGCCTCCAGCGTCTGCTACCGCCGGCGCTCGCCCTGTCGGCCTGCGCATCTTCGCCCGGCGCCGCACCGGACCCGACCTTACGGTCGCTCGCGGCGCTCGACACGTTTCGCGAGGAGACCGACGGCTTCCGGGAGACGGAGCCGTGACCCGCCCATGGGCAGGGCTCGGACACCGAACCGTTGGCGCGATCCCGAGCGGCGCCGGGGCGGCCACACGTAGGGACTGGAGAAGGAAGTACGGCGGCGCGGCACGCCCGCATCCTGAGGACGGATCGCGCGGACCGACCGGAAGTGTTTGCCGGCGGACCGGATAACGGTATCGGAGAGCGAAGGCGCGCCGAGACGCACCACGAGAAACACGCGAAGACGCATGTGGGCCGATCCCGCCGCCAGCGGCGTCGGGAGCGGCTCCGACGGAGGGGCGCCATGCAGATCGATGTTGCGGCCGTCGAGTCGACGGCGGGGATTGGGTTGTCGGGACCGCCGCTGCGCGCCCGGGGCTGGCTGCGCCGGCTGGATGCCGGGCTCGGCTACCTCGTGGAGATCCCGGCGGCGCTGCTCGTCCTGGCCGAGATCGCGGTGCTGCTCGGCGGTGTCGTCAGCCGTTACGTGTTCCGTGACCCCATCATCTGGTCGGACGAACTCGCCTCGATCCTGTTCCTGTGGCTCGCCATGCTGGGCGCCGTGGTCGCCTTCCGGCGCGCCGAGCACATGCGCATGACCGCCTTCGTGGCCATGAGCGGCCCGCGTCTGCGCGCCTTCCTGGAGACCGTTGCTCTGGTCGCCGGCCTGATCTTCGTGGCCCTGCTGCTGGAGCCGGCCTTCGAGTTCGCCAGCGAGGAGACCTTCGTCCAGACGCCGGCTCTGGAGCTCAACAACGCCTGGCGCGCCGCCGCCCTGCCGATCGGCCTCGGCCTCATGCTGATCGTGGCCCTCATCCGCCTCCTCGAGACCGCCGACTGGAAGCTGACCGCGGGGGCGCTGGTCCTGGGCGGCGGCGTTGCCGCGGGCCTGCTGGCGCTGCAGCCGTGGCTCGCCAACCTCGGCAATCTCAACCTGCTGCTGTTCTTCGTCGTCGGCGTCGGCGCGCTGGTCTTCTCCGGTGTGCCGATCGCCTTCGCGTTCGGCCTCTCGACCTTCGCATACATCGCGCTCACCACCGACGCGCCCTCCATGGTGGTGGTCGGCCGCATGGACGAGGGCATGAGCCACCTCATCCTGCTCGCTGTGCCGCTCTTCGTGTTCCTCGGCCTACTGATCGAGATGACCGGCATGGCCCGCGCCATGGTCGGGTTCCTGGCCTCGTTGCTGGGCCACGTGCGCGGCGGCCTGCACTACGTTCTGGTCGGGGCGATGTACCTCGTCTCGGGCATCTCCGGCTCGAAGGCCGCCGACATGGCGGCCGTGGCACCGGTGCTGTTCCCCGAGATGAAGGCCCGGGGCGCCAAGGAGGGCGATCTCGTCGCTCTGCTCGCCACCACCGGTGCGCAAACCGAAACAATCCCGCCCTCGATCGTGCTGATCACGATCGGCTCGGTCACCGGCGTCTCGATCACCGCCCTGTTCACCGGCGGCCTGCTCCCGGGCCTCGTTCTGGCCGCGACGCTGTGCGCGCTGGTCTGGTGGCGCTACCGCCGCGAGGACCTGAGCCACGTGGCCCGTCCGTCGGGCCGCGTCATCGGCCGCGCCTTCCTGGTCGCGATCCCGGCGCTCGCCCTGCCGTTCGTGATCCGCTTCGCTGTGGTCGAGGGAATCGCCACCGCCACCGAGGTCTCGACCATCGGCATCGTCTACGCGGCTCTGGCAGGTCTGCTGATCTACCGCCAGTTCGAGTGGCGGCGACTCTACCCGATGCTGGTGACCACAGCGACCCTGTCCGGCGCGATCCTCCTGATCATCGGTGCGGCCACCGGGATGGCGTGGGCGCTGACGCAGTCGGGCTTCTCTCAGACGCTCGCCGAGGTGATGAAGAGCCTGCCGGGCGGCGCGCTCGGCTTCCTGTTCGTCTCGGCCTTCGCCTTCATCATCCTGGGCTCGGTGCTGGAGGGCATCCCGGCGATCGTGCTGTTCGGGCCGCTCCTGTTCCCGATCGCGCGGGCGGTCGGCGTCCACGAGGTCCACTACGCGATGGTGGTGATCCTCGCGATGGGCATCGGCCTGTTCGCCCCGCCCTTCGGCGTCGGCTACTACGCGGCCTGCGCCATCAGCCGGATCCATCCCGATGCCGGGATGCGCCCGATCGTCGGCTACATCGTGGCCCTGCTGATCGGCCTCCTCGTCATCATCCTTGTCCCCTGGTTCTCGATCGGCTTCCTCTGACGACCGCGACCAAGGCGTAGGCGCCGAGTGCGGTCAGATCATGCCGGCGCCGCCGGTGCGAACGATCCGCTCGCGCTGCTCGGCGTAGCGTTCGGCCGCGGCGCGTCGCACTGCATCCTCGAGACGGCTGACGAGGTTCGCGAGGACTGTCATCGGATTCGGATCCCGCTCAGGGCCGGGCGGCGCGCCCGGATTGCTGCAATGCAATATGCGCGGGCCGTAGGGACATGTCAGGGGCTCCGCATCTCCGAGCTGTCATGCAGCGGGATCATGATGCGCGCGGAGCGAAGCGGACCGGGCCGTTCGCCTCGGACGTATGTCCGCCGTCGGTCGGAGCAGTGCGGCGGCGACGCGTGCTCGGATCCTCGTACCGAGCCGGTGCCGGCTTGGACACAGCCGGCCTCGCGAGGGGATCAGATCCGTTCGGCGGCGCGAGGACAGAGGGCGCCGCATCGACCGGACGGGATCGCCGAGAGCCTCATCGGCTCTGTCGGACCGTCCGCCCGTCGAGGGGCAGGTCGCCCCGCGCTTCCAGTCCCTCGCGGATCGCGCGCTTCGTCACCTTGCCGTAGCCGGACTTCGGCAGAGAGTCCCAGAAGAACACGCGCCGCGGCAGCTTGTAGCGGGCGACGTCGGCCGACAGCCACGCGATCAGCTCGCCCTCCTCCACCGCGGTTCCGGGACGCGCGACGCAGACCGCGACGCCGACCTCGCCCCAGGCGGGATCCGGCACGCCGAGGATCGCGGCCTCGGTGATTGCCGGATGGGTCAGGAGCTTCTCCTCGATCTCGCGCGGATACACGTTCGAGCCGCCGGAGATGTACATGTCCGAGGCGCGGCCGGTGATGAACAGGAAGCCTTCCGCGTCCAGGTGGCCGAGATCGCCGGTCCGGAACCAACCGTCGCGGAAGGCCGCCGCGTTGGCCTCCGGATTGTCGTAGTAGCCCGCGAACACGGCCGGGCCGCAGACGCAGATCTCCCCGGTGGCGCCGGGCGAACATTCGCGGCCCTCCGTGTCCTGGATCTGGACCTGCATGCCGGTGCGCTCGAACCCGCAGGTGCCGACCTTCACGTCCGGCCCGTCCTCGGCCGCGTGCAGGCGAGGCGGCAGCACCGTGATGTTGCCGGTCACCTCGCCCAGGCCGAAATACTGCACCAGCACCGGGCCGAGCACCCGCAGCGCGTGCTGCTGGTCCGCCCGGTACATCGGCGCGCCCGCGTAGATGACGTGGCGCAGGCTCGAATGATCGTGCGCCGCCACGGCCGGATGCTCGGTCAGTAGCTTCACGATGGTCGGCACGGTGAAGAGGTTCGTGACGCGCCACGCCTCGACGAGGGCCCAGACCTCCGCGGGGTCCAGCCGCTCGCCGGCGGTCAGCACTGTCTTGGTGCCGGCCGCGACCTGCGCGAGCTGGTGGATGCCGGCCCCGTGCGACAGCGGCGCGACGACCAGGGACGCGTCGGCCTCCGTCGTGCCCGGCATCAGGTCGCAGAGGTGGTTGGTGATGACGAAGGCCATCTGGCCGTGCGTCAGGACCGCCGCCTTCGGGCGGCCCGTCGTCCCCGAGGTGAAGAAGAACCAGCACGGATCGTCGTGCTCGACATCGGCGACGGGGGCGGCCGCGCCCCGATGGTCGGCGACGAGCGTGTCGTAATCGGCTCCGAAGGTTGCGCCCCCGATCTCGACGACGCGGTCCAGGTCGGGGCAGGCCTCGCGCACGGCGGCGGCGTGGTCCGGAAACCCCGCGCCGCAGATCAGCGTGGAGGCGCCGCTGGCGCGCGCCAGATAGGCGATCTCCGCGGGTGTCTGCCGGAAATTGGCCGGCACCCAGACCGCCCCCAGCCGGAAGCAGACGAACATCGACTCGAAGAGCTGGTTGCTGTTGCGCGCCTGGACCAGCACGCGGTCACCCTTGGTCACGCCGCGGGCGGCGAGCGCCGCCGCCATCGCGTCGACACGGGCGTCGAGCTCGGCCCAGGTCCAGTGCCGCGCACCCCAGGCGAGCCCTATCGCGTCCGGAAACCGGCGCGCGGCCCTCCGCAGGAAATGGGCGAGATTCATCACCCGCCGGGAGCACGGCGCGACCCCGCCGCGCGGCGCCCCCGCGGCGACCATCAGGTGAGCTTCCCGCAGGCCTTCTCGAGCAGCGACCAGCCCTCCTCGCCGTACCGGCCCTTCCACTCGGCGTAGAAACCGGCCTTCCGCAGCTTGTCGCGGAAGGGCTCAGGGTCGGGCTTGTTGAAGACCATGCCGTTCTTCGAGAGTTCCGCCTGCAGGTTGGCGTTGAGCTGGGCGACATCGGCCCGCTCCTTCATCCCGGCGGCGTTGATGTGGCGGGCGACCGTCTCGCGCAGGTCCGGCGGGAGGCGCTCCCAGGCGCGGCGGTTCGCCAGGAACCAGTACCCATCCCACATGTGGTTCGTGAGCGAGCAGTACTTCTGCACCTCGTAGAACTTCGTCGTGGAGATGACCGCGAGCGGGTTCTCCTGGCCTTCGACGATCTTGGTCTGCAGGGCCGAGTAGGTCTCGTTCAGGTTGATCGAGGCGGGTGCCGCGTCGAAGGCCTTGAACATCGAGGTCCAGAGCGGCGAGACCGGGACGCGGATCCGGAAGCCCTTGAAGTCGTCGGGCGTGGCGATCGGCCGGGTGGACGAGGTGGTCTGCCGGTAGCCGTTGTCCCAGATCTTCTCCATGGCGACGAGACCGGCCTTGGCGATCTGCTGGCGGACCCAGGCGCCGAGCTCGCCGTCCATGGCCGGCCAGACGGCATCGTAGCTCGGGAACGCGTAGCCGATGCCGTTGATCGACGCGTTGGGCACCAGGGTCGAGAGAATCAGCGGCGACATCGTGAAGAACTCGACGCTGCCCGAGCGCAGCTGGCTCAGCGTGTCGGTGTCGGAGCCGAGCTGACTCGTCGGGAAGATCTTGAGGTCGAACCGGCCGCCGGTCTCAGTGCGGAGCGCCTCCGCCATCTCGCGGGCGCGGATGTTCATCGGGTGCGTGTCGGGCAGGTTGTTGGCGTATTTGTAGGTGAACTCTGCCTTCTGCGCCCGCGCCACGTGCGGGGCCGCCAGCGTGCCGGCGACGAGGGCCGTCGAGCCGGTCACCAGGAATCGGCGGCGGGACAGGGGCGTGCGGTCCAGTGACATGGCGGCCTTTCCGGTGCGGGCCTGCCGGCCCGGCGTTTCCTCGGGTCCGCGTTGGTGCGGACTCTCTGGTTGCGGCCTCGATAGCCGCTGACCGGTGCCAGTCAACGGACTTTCGCAGCCTCGCCCCCGGGAATGATTGCATCCGGGTGCCCCCTGACACGCTCTGCACCGCGCGTGGCGGTCCCGCACGCGCGTGACCGAGGTCGCGCGGCGACGGCGCGGATGGCGCGATCCGCGCCGGCCTTCAGTCCTGGCCGGGCAGATGCACCGTCCAGGGCTCGGCGAAGGTGTGTTCCTCGAGGTTCGCGCCCGGGCCGCCGCGGTCGACCACGACGAAGTCCTGCGGCTGGCCGTAGGGCGTCAGCACGCCGTGCCACGTGTTGCGCGCGTAGCAGATCCCCTGCCCCGGCGCCGTCACGAAGGCGCGCGGCGGCCCGGGACGCCCGCTCGCGTCCGGGCAGACCACCACCAGGAACGGCGCCGCGCTCAGTGGCAGGAATGCCTGCGCGCCCAGCGGATGCCGTTCAACGAGGTCGAGCCGCAGCGGCATCGGGTAGGGCTGCGCCTCCACGAGCCCGATCACCACGCGCGAGCCCTCGCCGACGACCTCGACCGCCGCCAGGTCGTGGAAGCGGCGCGCCATCCCGCCGTTCATCGGCCGCGGCGCCACCGCGGCCGCGTCGATCACCGTGCCGAATGGCGCGAACGCCTCGGCCGTGAGCGGCCGGGCGACGAGCGTGCGGGGGTCCGCGCTCACCGGCCGAGCCCGCGCGGCGCCAGCGCCGGGTGCCGGTTGACGTCCTTGTACAGCAGGTACCGGAACGGGCCCGGGCCACCCGCGTAGCAGGCCTGCGGGCAGAAGGCGCGCAGCCACATGAAGTCGCCCGCCTCGACCTCGACCCAGTCGCGGTTGAGCCGGTAGACCGCCTTGCCTTCCAGCACGAACAGCCCGTGCTCCATGACGTGGGTCTCCTCGAAGGGGATCGAGGCGCCCGGGCGCAGGCTGACGATGTTGACGTGCATGTCGTGTCGCAGGTCGTCGGAGGCGACGAAGCGGGTCGTCGCCCAGGCGCCGTCGGTGCCGACCATGCCGGCCGGCTCGACCGCCGACTCGTGCGTGACGAAGGAGCTCGGCGCGTCCAGGCCGGCGGTGGGCTGGTAGGCCTTGCGGACCCAGTGGAAGCGCACGGGTTCGTGGCCGTCGTTTCGCAGGGCCCAGGCGGCGCCGGGGGCGAGGTAGGCGTAGCTGCCCGGCCGCAGGGGGTGGCGCGCGCCGTCCAGCGTGAGGCTGGCCGTGCCGGCGACCACGAACAGGACGCCCTGCGCCTGCGGCTCCGGCTCGGGGGCCCGGCTGCCGCCGCCGGGGGCGACCTCCATGAGGTACTGGGCGAAGGTCTCAGCGAAGCCCGAGAGCGGCCGGGCCAGGATCCAGGCCTGGGCATCGTCCCAGCCCGGCAGGCGGCTGGTGACGATGTCGCTCATCACGCCGTGGGGGATCACCGCGTAGGCCTCGGTGAACACCGCCCGGCCCGTCATCAGCCGCGTCTGGCCGGGCAGGCCTCCGCAGGGGGGATTGTAGGCTCCAGCGCTCATGGTCGGTCTCCGCGATTCGACTTCAAGCTGTAAACGTCGGGCAGGGGATCGGTCACGCGGTGTGCGGCTCCGCGACCGGTGCGTCGAGGATCTCCGCCGTGTCGGTGGTGTCCTCGCCGTTCAGGACGCGGTTGGCCTGCGCCCGGTCGATGTCGCCTTCCCAGGCGGCGATGACGACGGTCGCCACGCAATTGCCGATCAGGTTCCCGAGCGCGCGGGCGATGCCGACGAACCAGTCGACCGACAGGACGAGGACCAGCCCGATCACCGGGATCTCGGGAACCGCCGAGAGCGTCGCGGCGAGGACGACGATCGCCGAGCCTGGCACGCCGTGGGCGCCCTTCGAGGTCAGGAGCGCGATGCCGAGGATCAGCATCAGGCGGCCGAACGACAGGTCGGTGTTGGTCGCCTGGGCGATGAACACCGTGGCGAGGGTCAGGTAAAGGGAGAAGGCATCGAGGTTGAAAGAGTAGCCGGTCGGGATCACGAGGCCGACGGTCGATTCCTTGATGCCGAGCCGCTCCATCTTGCGCATGACTTGCGGGAGCACGCAGTCGGAGGAGGCGGTTCCGGCCACGACGGTCAGTTCCTCGCGCAGGTAGACGAGCAGCTTGAACAGGCTGAAGCCGGCGAGCCGCATGATGCCGCCGAGCACCAGGACCACGAAGAGCGCCACCCCCGCGTAGAACAGCACCACCAGCATGCTGAGCTGCTTGAGGGAGCCGACGCCGTATTTGCCGACCGTGAAGGCGACCGCGCCGAGCACGCCGAGCGGCGCCAGCCGCACGATGAAGCCGATGATCCGGAACAGGACCTCGGTGATGCGCTCCAGGCTGTCGGCCAGGGGCTTGCCGCGCTCGCCGAGGAGCGAGAGGCCGGAGCCGAACAGGAGCGCGAGGAGGAGGACCTGGAGGATGTCGCCCTTGGCGAAGGCGTCGACGAAGGTCGTCGGCACCAGCTTCATCAGGAAGTCGACGGTGCCCGTCACCTGACCGACCCGGTCGGTGTAGCTGGCGAGCGACTTGGCATCCAGCGTCGCCAGATCGACGTTCATCCCGTGACCGGGCGCGACGACGTAGGCGAGGACGAGGCCCAGCGTGAGCGCGATGGTCGTCACCACCTCGAAATAGATCAGAGATTTGAGGCCGACGCGGCCGACTTTCCGAAGGTCGCCCGCACCGACGATGCCGTGCACGACGACGCCGAAGACCAGCGGCGCGACAACCATCTTGATGAGCTTGATGAAGACGTCGCCCAGCGGCTTCAGGGTGACGGCAAAGTCGGGCCAGAGCCGGCCGACGAGGATGCCGATCATCAGGGCGGCGACAACCTGTCCGAACAGGGACCCGAACAAGCGCTTCAACGCAACCTCCCTGGAACGGCTAGCCCGGACCCGGCCGCGAACGCCCCGCCTCTCGTGGGCGGGTTCGATCGACGCGATCGCGGCGCGCGGCGGCCTGAGGCGGCGCAGTGCCGGGCCGGCCTTCCGGGCGGCAAAATCGTGCCCGACGATCTAGACGTCAAATATCTATTTCGTTTAGATTGAAACTTTGAGAGTTCTAATGACGCGATGGAACTGCGCCATCTCCGCTACTTCGTCGCCGTCGCCAAGCACCTGAGCTTCACCGCTGCGGCGGAGAGCCTCGGCGTCGCGCAGCCGCCGCTCAGCCAGCAGATCCGCGATCTGGAGGACGAGATCGGGACGGCCCTCTTCGAGCGGACGACCCGGCGCGTGGCGCTGACACGGGCCGGTCAGGACTTTCACATACAGGCCATCAACCTGTTGGAGCGGGCCGCCGAGGCCGTCGAGCGGGCTCGGGCCATCGGCGCGGGCACCGCCGGCATCATCAATGTCGGGTTGACGGGCTCGATGCTGGCCGGGCCGCTCGGTCACGCGATCCGCAGCTTCGCGCAGGCCTACCCGGCCGTGGATCTGCGGATCCACGAGATGTCGCCGGACCGTCAGATCGCGATGCTGAAGGCCGGCCAGACCGACGTGAGCTTCCTGCGGGCCCCACCGCAGGATGCCGATCTGGTCCGAGTCCGCGCGTGGAGCGAGACCGTGAAGGCCGTCCTGCCGAACGGGCACCGCCTCGCGCGGGGCAGGCTGCGGCTCGCTGACCTGCGCGACGAGCGGTTCGTGTTCCTGCGCATGTCCGACTCGCTGTTCGCCAAATACCTCTGGGATTGCTGCGTCGAGGCCGGGTTCGTCCCCACCATCACCCATCAGGCCGTCGAGGCCGCCTCGCTGACGAGCCTCGTCGCGTCCGGCCTGGGCATCGCCATCATCCCGGAATACGTCGCCCGGCTGGCGCACGCCGACGTGGTCTACAGGCCGCTGGACGGGCCCCGCATCCGCGCAGACGTCTTCGCGCTGTGGACCCCTGCGAAAGCCGCTCTGGTCGGCAACTTCGTCGATCTGGTCCGCGACAGTCAGGAGACCGCCGACTAGGCGGAGCACCGGACCCTACGACACAGGCCGAGAGCCGCGGGAATACGGGCTCCTCGGAGCGCCCACCGCAGGCCAGCAGCCCCATGTTTTTCCGCTTATGGATATCTTATATCCGCCTTCTTTTTTGACCGCCATATTCCCGAAACGAATCTGATACGCTATTGCTGCTCTAGGTTCGGAGCGCTTGCAGCCACAATGCCTTCCCAGTTCATCCGCTCCGCGGCCTGGGCGCCCACGATTGCTTTGTCGTGGTTCTGGGGGCTCGGGTTCTTCTACGCGATCCATGTGACGCTCACCTACGGCTGGCTCGGGTTTCTTGCCTTCGCGCTGCCGAACGCGACGGGGCTCGGCCTGTTCGGCTGGGTCCTCGGCGCGCCCCGCCGGAACCTCGACACGATCGTGGCCGCCGTTCAGGGGCCGTACGCCCTGCTGTTCATGGGGGCACAGTTCTTCGCCGTCGCGATCACGATCTTCGGATTCGCCGCCTACGCGTGGATCCCGCTGTTCGGCCACGAGGCCGCCGTCGGCGTGGTCGCGCTGGTCCTCGTCGCCTGCTCGATCGGCCACGCGGTCCCGCTGCGCGGCATCCGGGTCATCCACGGCGGGGCGCTGGTTGTGGGGCTCGCGGCGGGCGCGGTCCTGCTCGGAGGGCTGCCCGGGGACGGGAGCGGCTGGGAGGTCCCGCTCCAGGCCTTCGACGAGCGCTTCTACGGGCTCGTCATCCCCTCGCTCGTCGGCTTCCTGCTCGGGCCCTGGATGGACATCCAGCAGTGGCAGCGCGCCGTGGAGATCCGGCGGTCGGGCGGATCGGTGCGCGCGGCCTACGTCACCGGCGCGCTCCTGTTCCTCGGCCTCCTGACGATCAACGCGCTGCTCGCCGCGCGGGCGGGACTCGGCACGCCGATCATCTCGTCGGACGGTCTTTCGGGAGCCTACGCGGCCGTGGCGCAGGCGATCGGTCGCGACCCCGCGGCCGGCGCTGTTGCGGCCTTCGTCATCTGGACGGCTATCGCCGCCGCGACCACGATCGACAGTTTCTACACCGCCACGCGCTGGCTCGGGACATCGATCACGGCGCGCAGCAACTCGCCGCTCCTCGCTTTCGTGCCGGCGGGACTCGTGGCGTCGCCGGTCTGGATCCTCGGTGCCGCGCTCGCCACCGCGGCGGCGGCGATCTGGGCGAACCTCTCGCTCCTCTACCTGATGATGCCCTTCGCCACGCTCCTCGTCGGGGCGGCGGCGTGTCTCGTATGCGAGACGCTCGGCGCGACGCGCCGGTACGACTCGGTCCTCGCGTCCATGATCGGAGCGACGGCGTGCCTGATCTTCGCGACGGGCTACCTGGCGCCGAGTTGGGCGCTGCTCGCCATCGCGCCGCTGATCGGCCTGATCGGCGCCCTCCCGATGATCGCGGAGATCCTCGGCTGGCGCGCGGCGCCGCCGGTCGCTGAGCTGATCCCGGCGGCGGAGCGGGCGCCGCGGGCGGCGCCGGTACCCGTCGCGGTGGACCAGACGGATGCCGTGGCGTCACACGGGTTCGACGGCCACTGGTTCGTCCTGCGCCTGATCCCGACCTACGACGACACCAATTCGGTCGGGAACGTCTATTTCGCCAACTACGTCCGCTGGGTCGGCAAGGCGCGCGAGCTGTTCTTCAACATCTGCATGCCGAATTTCGACCTGAAATCGACGGACTTCTACATCCTGACAAAGTCCTTCCATCACGATTTTCGCCGAGAGGCGATGGAGTTCGAGCCTGTCACGGTCCGGATCTCGATCGCGAGCCACAACCGGAAATTCGTGACCCTGGCGCACGAGATCCACAGCGAGGTCAACGGGCTGCTCGGGCGGGGTGAACAGTCGCTGATGTTCGTGGACACCGTCCACTATCGGCCCCTCGATATCCCGCGGACCATCATCGAGGGCTTCCTGCCGTACTGGCCGAAGACGTCTCCGCACGCCGTCGCGGGTGGGGGCGGCCCGACCGAGGTCGCGCCCCTCGGCGTCTGAGGCCGACTCACGCCGCCCGGACCGCCGCCGGGAGGAGCTGACGGCTGCGCGCCAGCGCCGCGGCCTGCTCGGCCGGCAGCGGCTTGCTGAACAGGTAGCCCTGGAATTCGTGGCAGCCCTGCTCCAGCAGGCAGGCGCGCTGCGCGTCCGTCTCCACGCCCTCGGCGGTGATGGTCATGTCGAGGCTCGTCGCCATGTCGATGATCGCGCTCACGATCGCCGCCGCGCCGCGCTCCTGCGGCAGGTCCCGGACGAAGCTCTGGTCGATCTTGATCTTGTCGAAGGCGATCCGGCGCAGGTAGCTCAAGCTCGAATAGCCGGTTCCGAAATCGTCGAGCGACAGCCGCACGCCCATCTCGCGCAGCTTCGAGAGCGTGGCGTTGATCGCCGGCGTGGCCTCCAGGAACACCGACTCGGTCACCTCGAGCTCCAGGCGCGCGGCGGCCAGCCCGCTCGTGCGCAGGGCGGACCGGACGAGCTGGGTCAGGTCCGAGTGCCGGAACTGCCGCGGGGACAGGTTGACGGCGATGCGGACATCCCCCGGCCAGCCGGCCGCGATCCGGCATGCCTCCCGCAGGATCCACTCGCCCAGCGGTATGATCACCCCGGTCTCCTCGGCGAGGGGGATGAACTCGCCGGGCGAGACGAAGCCGCGCACCGGGTGCTTCCACCGGATCAGCGCCTCGAAGCCGCGCACGCGGCACTCCTTGGCCGCCACGATCGGCTGGAAGTAGAGGACGAACTCGTCCCGATCGAGGGCGCCCCGCAGATCGGCCGTCAGGGCGCGGCGGGCCTCGATCCGCTCGTCCATCTCGGCCTCGTAGAAGCGGTAGCCGTTCCGGCCCTCGCTCTTCATGCGGTAGAGCGCGAGATCGGCGCGCCGCATGATCTCCTGGCAACCGTCCTGCGGAGCGATCGCGATCCCGATGCTGACGCTGACGGTCAGCCGGATGCCGTCGATGGTGAACGGCGACGCGAGCGCCTCCACGATGCCGTTGGCGAGCGCCTCGATCGCGTGCAGGTCCCGGGCGCTCCGGCCGGTGGCGAGGACCGCGAACTCGTCGCCCGCGAGGCGGGCGAGCTGGACATCGGAGGCCTCGAAGCTCCGGAGCCGCTCGGCGACCGACTTCAGGAGCTTGTCGCCGGCCGCGTGGCCGAACGTGTCGTTGACGCTCTTGAACTCGTCGAGGTCGAGGGCCAGCACGGCGAACCGATCGCCCTGCGCGAGCCGTTCCCGCGCCGCTTCCTGGAGCTGGTGGAACAGGACCCGGTTGGGCAGATCCGTCAGGGAATCGTGCAGGGCGAGATAGGACAGGCGCTCCTCGGAGCGCCGCTTCTCCGTCACGTCCGAGCCGACGCCGCGGTAACCCGAGAAGGCGCCGGCCCGGTCGAAGGTCGGCTTCCCGCTGAGGCACCAGGTCCGCCGCTCGCCGGCGATATCGAGCTGCAGGTGCAGGTTCCGGAAAGCCCGCCGCTCGGCGATGCAGCTCCAGAGGGTGGTGCTCGAGTGGCTCCTGGGCGGCGCCACCGGCGGCAGCAGCAGCCGCTCCAGCGGCAGGCCCATCAGCTGGCGCTCGGAGGATCCGGCGACCTCGATCAGGCGCGGCGAGACGTGCTGGAGGCGCAGGTCGGCATCGGTCTCCCAGAGCCAGTCGCTCGCGCTCTCCTCGAACTCGTTGAGCAGGAGGTGGGTGAACTCCTGCTGCCGTTCCAGCTCGATCTGCGCGATGACCCGCATCGTCAGGAGCCGGCTCAGATGCAGGATCGTGAAGCAGATGAAGATCGCGTAGAAGAACAGCAGGACCGCGACGTAGATGTAGAAGGCCTCCCCGGTCGTCGCGAGGGCGATGAACGAGCCGAGGATGATCAGGCCGGAATAGCCGATGGCGACCCGCGGCAGCACCGCCGCGCTCATGCCGGTCGCGATCAGGCCCGCGATGCTGGAGGCGATCAGCAGCCGCCCGTGCGCGTCGGCGCCGGAGAAGAGCATGACCGGGATGGAGGCCAGGAGAAACCCGTAGGCCTGCGCGGCCAGCACGACGCCCTGCACGAACGACGACGGCACCTGGAGCGGCTTGGGACGGGAGCGCCAGCGCCAGCACTGCTGGAGCGAGACCACCGCCAGCGGCAGGATGAGCGTTTCGAGACCGGCGAGATAGGCGCGATTGGCCGGGTTCCAGAACAGGTAGACGATGACCTGTACGACGCTGAGACTCACAAGAATCGTGAAGGGTACCAAGCGCAGCGCGACGTCCAGCTGCTCGACGCGGGCGCGCGCGCGAAGGTTCGCGTCGAGTGGATCCGCCTTGCGATCGGTATCGATCAGGAAAGAAATCAACATCTCGCGCGACGCAAACGCCTTCTGAAAAGCCTTTACGATCGAAAACTGGGGCTACGGCTGTTTAGATGCATACACGATCGCTCGCTTGCACAAGTACAAGTCGCTTGTAGGTTTATAACTCGTAAATATCGGGGCTGAGCCGGACGATGCGGCTCGCGTCGGCCGGTCGGCGGCGCTAAGAGGCGAGCGTGTACGGGTCGCGGCCCAGCCAGAGCCGTCCGCAGGGCCGAGCAGGATGAAGCAGACCATGCCGCGAACGCTGGGACTAAACCGCATCTTGGGCGGTGCGATCGGTGTCATCGCCCTGGTGTCGGTCCTCACCAGCGGCGCGGTCCTGATCACGGCCGATCAGCTGCGGGACGCGACCGATGCCCGGAGCCGGTCGAATCAGCTGATCCGCGCCCTCGACGGCTTCCGCGCGGCCATGCTCAATCAGGAGACCGGACTGCGCGGCTACCTGATCACCGGCCGCGACGGCAGCTTGGAGCCGTATCGCCTGGGTCGCCAGACGCTCGACGAGGCGATCGACAGGCTCAGAACTTTGATCGGCGAGGATCCCGAGCGGACGCGCCTTCTGGCCGACGCCGTGGCGGCGGCGCGCAGTTGGCAGACCGAGGTGGGCGAGGTCGCCGTCCGGATCGCGGCCGATCCGGCGAAGAGGGACGAGGCTGTCCACATCGAGGCGGACGGTCAGGGCAAGCGGCTGTTCGATACCTTCCGCGAGAAGCTCGCGGCCATCGAGGGCCTCGAAGGGGCGGTGCGGGCCGGGCTGGCCGAGCGCGTCGCGCGCGGCGAGCGCAACGAGGGCCTGGCCCTCTGGGGCGGCACGCTGATCACGCTGCTGATCTGCCTGGGCATCGGGGTCGCCATCAACCGCGTCGTCGTCCGGCCGCTGGTGGGGGTGATGGGCTTCGTGGGACGGGTCGGCGAGGGGGACCTGTCGAGCAAGCTCGATGTCCGCGCTGGCGGCGAAGTCGGCCGTCTGAGCACGACGCTGAACACGATGGTTGCGGGGCTGTCGGACCTGGCACGGACGAACCGCGCGGCGACGGCGGACCTGAACGCGGCGGCGGCGGAGATCCGGGCCTCGGCGCAGGAGCAGGCCGCCTCGGTCGAGCAGCAGTTCGCCGCGGTTCAGGAGACGGCCGCCACGGTCGACGAGATCACCCACTCGGGCGCGCAGATCTCCAAGCGCGCCACGGAGGTGATCGCCACCGCCCAGGCGACCGCGCAGACCTCGCGCC
>Ga0208493_10114_pt1 | contig 29384 bp, 27 predicted proteins | sample AntDryMetagUQ493_FD_188088 | JGI IMG/M metagenome (GOLD analysis project Ga0208493, IMG submission 188088) | Polar desert microbial communities from Antarctic Dry Valleys - UQ493 (SPAdes) | ecosystem: Environmental > Terrestrial > Soil > Desert | place: Antarctic Dry Valleys | collected 2008-12-31 | reverse complement strand
CACCCGGCAGACCCTCTACCGGCACGTCACGCCCAAGGGGGCGATCAGGCCAGACGGAGAAAAGCTCCTCGCCCGCACCGGTCGGCGGGCTTAGCGTACGTTTTCGACCATCCTCTCACCGGGCCCCGATTCGGATCCCGCGCGGGCGATCGCTGCCGCGCCGTATATGGCGATCCGAACCCGTCGTGTCGGCGCGGGATCCCGCGGGGAAATGCCGCCGGCCCGATGTTTATTGCCGGCGGCCATACTTTCGCCGCCCGAGAACCCCTCTCACGGAACCACCCGGACCGCGCGAAACTACCATTCCGATGGACCTCTCCCGCATACGCGAGGACGAAGCGGCGCGCCTGCGCGCCCTCGACCGTTACTGCCTGGTCGACACGCCGCGTGAGCAGGATTTCGACGAGATTGCCGAGGCGGCCGCCGAGCTGTGCGGGACTCCCATCGCGGTGGTCAACCTGGTCGGGGACGGGCGGCAATTCTTCAAGGCCGAAGTCGGACTGGGCATACGGCAGACGCCAATCGAAAGTTCGTTCTGTCGCCAGGCTATCCTGCAGCAGGATTTCCTCCACGTACCCGACGCGACGCGGGACCCGCGCTTCCAGGGCAATCCGCTCGTCACGGGGGAGCCGGGGCTGCGCTTCTACGCCGGGGCGCTGCTGAAGACCGCCGACGGTCATCCAATCGGCACCGTCTGCGTCCTCGACACCAAGCCCCATCAGCTCAGCGACCGGCAGCGCGCGGGCCTGCTCCGGCTCGCCCGCCAGACGATGGCGCAGATGGAGCTGCGCCGCTCCCTGCGCGAGCAGGCCGAGCAGCGCCTGCTGCACGCGCGCATCCTCGACAGCGCCACCGACTATGCCATCGTGGCGATGGATCCCGAGGGACGCGTCACCCGCTGGAACGCCGGTGCCGAGCGCATCCTGGGCTGGTCGGAAGCCGAGATGCTGGGTGGCACGATCGGAGTGATCTTCACCCACGAGGATCGCGCCGCCGAGCGGCCGACGCGTGAGATGAGGCAATCCCTCGAGTCGGGCAGCGCGCCGGACGAGCGCTGGCATCTGCGCAAGGACGGCAGCCGCTTCTGGGCCAGCGGCGAGATCATGCCGCTGAGATCCGAGGACGGCGCCCTCGTGGGGTTCGTCAAGATCCTGCGTGACCGCACCGAGCAGCGCGCGGCCGACGCCGCCTTGGAGGCCAGCGAGCTGCGCTACCGCTCGCTCGTCGAGGTCAGCCCGCAGATCGTCTGGTTCGCCGACGCGGAGGGCAGCGTCACCTACTGCAACGCCTACTGGTACGATTACACGGGCCTACCCGCCGGCGCGACCGGCGAGCAGAGCTGGATGAGCGTCATCCATCCCGATCACCGGGAGGCGACGCGTGCGGCGTGGCTCGCGGCGGCCGGCGCGGGGCGTCTCTACGAGGTGGAGTTCCCCCTGCGGCGCGCGGACGGGCAGTACCGTTGGTTCCTCTCCCGCGCCCACCCCGTCCGCGACGGGGACGGCGAGCGGCGCAGCTGGATCGGCACGACCATCGATATCCACGAGCGCAAGTTGGCCGAGGAGCGCTTCCAGGTCCTGACCGAGCTGGCCCCGGCGATAATCTGGTTCGGCAATCCGGACGGCAGCCTCAACTACCTCAACGACCGGTGGTACGCCTACACCGGCCAGACGCCCGAGCAGGCGCTGCCGATGGGCTGGGACCGGCCGGTCCATCCGGACGACCTCCCGGGCCTGCTGCAGGCGTGGGAGACGGCGCGGAGCCGGGAGGTCATGTACGACACCGAGGCCCGCCTGCGCCGCCACGACGGCACCTACCGCTGGTTCCTCATTCGGGCCGAGCCCCTGAAGGACGCGAGCGGCGCGGTCGTGGGCTGGCTCGGCAGCAACAGTGACATCCATGACCGGCGCCGCGCCGAACTGGAGCTGCGTGAGGCCAGGGAGCAGCTGGCCTTGGCCGTCGAGGCGACCGCCACCGGGATCTTCGACTACGATCTCGTCGCCGACGTGCTGACCTGGGACGCGCGCACCCGCGCCCTGTTCGGCCTGCCGCCCGACGCGCCCGTGAGCTACGACGTCTTCCTGGCCGGGCTTCACCCGGATGACCGCGCCTGGGTCGACGCGGCGGTCCAGCGCGCCATCGACCCGACCGGTCCCGGCACCTACGACATCGCCTTCCGCGTTGTCGGATTGCAGGACGGGGTCGAGCGCTGGGTCGCCGCGAAGGGTCAAGCCTTCGCGGCGGACGGGCGGACGGTGCGATTCATCGGCACCACGCGCGACGTCACCGCGAGCCGGCGCGCCGAGAATGCGACCCGCGAGGCGGAGGAGCGCTATCGGCTCGCGGCCCGTGCGACCAACGACGCGATCTGGGACTGGGATCTGGCGAGCGACCACATCCTCTGGAACGAGGCCGTGCAGACCCTGTTCGGCTACGCGGCCGACGCGGTGGGCGCGAGCGGGTCGTGGTGGAAGGCGCAGATCCACCCCGAAGACCGGGCGCGCGTGACGGCCGGCATCTACGCCGTGATCGACGACAGCATCGAGCACTGGTCCGAGGAGTACCGCTTCCGGAAAGCGGATGGCGACTACGCCTACGTCCTCGACCGCGGCTACGTGCTGCGCGACGCGGCCGGGCAGGCCGTGCGGATGATCGGTGCCATGCTCGACATCACTGAGCGCAAGCGCGCCGAGGAGCATCAGCGCCTTCTCACCGGTGAGTTGCAGCACCGGGTCAAGAACACGCTGGCGATGGTCCAGGCCATCGCCAACCAGACGTTCCGCAACGCCGCCGACCTGGACGCGGCCCGGGACGCCTTCTCGGCGCGCCTGATCCTGCTGGGCCGCGCGCACGACATCCTGACCCGGGCGAGCTGGACCGAGGCACCCATCGCCGACGTGGTGGACGGCGCTCTCGCGGTGCATCAGGGCGGCGCCGGGACGCGCATCCGCGTGAGCGGGCCCGGCGTGCTCCTCGCCGCCAAGCCGGCGCTCGCCCTGGCGCTGGCGCTGCACGAACTCGCCACCAACGCGGCCAAGTACGGGGCGCTCTCGACCGCGGAGGGCGGCGTCGATCTCCGCTGGCACGTGGTACGCGAGGCCGCCGAGCCGCGCTTCTGCCTGACATGGTCGGAGACGGGTGGACCGCCGATCCTCGCGCCCCCCGTGCGGCGCGGCTTCGGCTCGCGGCTGATCGAGCGCAGCTTCTCCGTCGAAGTCGGCTGCGAGGTCAGGCTCACCTTCGCCCCGACCGGCCTGATCTGCCGGCTCGAAGCCCCCCTCGCCGCGATGCAGGAAGCGCCGAGCGCCGCTTGAGACGCGGCCTGACAGGCTCTCGTGCGGGCGCGTCAGGTCCGGGTGCCGCGGGCCCGCGATTCCCGCGGCGCGCGGGGCGGGCCTTCCGCCGACGCGATCACCAGCGCCGCGAGAACGACGGCGGCCGCGTCCTCGGCCAAGCCGCGGCTCCGGCCGGACGCGGTACGAGAATCGCCACCCCGTGCCGACCGGCCGATCAGCGTGCCCGCGACCGCGCCGGCCGCGCCGGCCAGGGCCCCAAATTCGGGTGAGGTGCGTTGCCCGGCCAGGGCCCATCCGCCGACCGCACCGATGGCCAGTCGGAACGCGAAGGAGGGAGGGATGCGGCGGTCGGGCGCGAACGGCATCTTGTCGCCGGCCATCTCCGCCAGGGCGGCCGCCGTCGCCACCCCGCGCGCGGCGACACCGGCCGGGATCGGCGCGCGGCGCGTCCGTCCTCCAGAGGCGGCCCAGGTCAGGGCGGCACAGGCCGACAGGCTCCGCATCCCCGCGACGAACCCGATGCCGAAAGAGGTCGCGTAGCCCTGCATGTCGCCCGTCCGCGCGTTCACTGTCCAAGGGCAAGGCGGCGGCGGGACGCGCTGTTCCGAGCGTGCGGCGGTCCGCAGCGCCCGTGGAACCGCGCCACATCCGGATCGCCCCGCAGTCGGCGCCCTAGCCCATCGTCTCTCGCATCAGTTCCGGCACGACGCCCGGCAGTTCCCGGGCAAGGAAGCCGACCGGGCCGATCGCCCCGGCAAGGCGCCGGCCGGCTTCGCCGTGCAGGAACACGCCCCAGAGAGCGGCCGAGATCGGCGGCAGGCCGCGCGCGAGGAGCCCGACGATGAGGCCGGCCAGAACGTCGCCCGAGCCCGACGTCGCGAGGCCGATGCCACCGCCGGCATAGAGCCAGCGCCCGCCCTGCGGCTCCACGATCCACGTCGACGCCCCCTTCATCACCACGACCGATCCCAGAAGCTCGGCTGCCGCGCGCGCCGCCTCAAGCGGATCCGCCTCCACCGCCTCGCGGCGGCGGTCCAGGAGCCGCGCCATCTCGCCGGCATGGGGCGTGACTACCGCCCGCCCGGCGCGGGCCCTGACGGCCCCCGCACGGGCGCGGAGCTCGGACAGTGCGGTGGCGTCGAGGATGAAGGACGCGTCGGCGCCGAGCAGCTCGACCGTGAGCGCCGCGGTCGGCGCCTCGCCGAGCATTCCGGGCCCGATCAGGACGGCGTCGCATCCGTCCGCCAGCGTCCGCAGGCTGGTCGCAGCCTGCGCGACATCGACGGCGCCATCCGCGGTCTCCGGCAATCCGACGACCATGGCTTCGGGCACCATCAGTCCCATGCCGGCGGCCGCGCTCGCGACGGTCGCGATCCTCAGCCTCCCGGCGCCCGCGCGCAGGGCGGCGACGGCGGCCAGCAGGGCCGCCCCCGGGACCGAGGCCGAGCCGGCAACCACGAGCGCCCTGCCGCGCGCGTCCTTGCTCCCCGCTTGCGGGAGCGGCAGCGGGTGCTCCCGGAGAGAGGCGGCCGTGAGGGGCGTGTGCTTCATCGGGCGAGCGTGGCCGCGGTAGGTCGGATTCTCATGATCGCTCTGCCTTGGGCTATCGCCGCCCCGAGGTCGCGGCGCGGCGGTCCGGGCTTGCCGATGACAGCCCGGCAGGATGACAGTTGGTTCCGACGACCGTCCGCTCAGGCTATCGCCCCGCTCGGAGCGCGACGAGCCGTGTGCCCTGTCCGACGCGCCTGGAGCGCACCGCGAAGGCGGCCGGAAACGACAAAGGCCGCAGAGCTGCGGCCTTGTACGTCGTTCGTATGGTTGGGAAAACTGGAGCGGGCGAAGGGATTCGAACCCTCGACCCCAACCTTGGCAAGGATGTATGAAGTCGTTTCCCTGTGTTTCCGCCGATTTCAAAAGTTTTCATTCATCATTGCAAGTCGTTGCAGTATTGACTGCATTCGCTTTGCGCCGTTTCATGGCGTAGCCGCCCGTTTCCGACACGGTGCTGCCTGCGTGCGTCCTGAAGGAGCAAGACCATGAAGCGAAGGAACGCCGTTCGCCTGACGCTCAGGACCATCGAAAAGGCGGCCGCAAAGCCCACCTCCTATTTCATCTGGGATCTCGATCAGCCCGGGTTCGGGTTGCGGATCGAGCCGACCGGCGCGAAATCCTTCTACATCCACTATCGTCTCGGAGGCCGCGGCTTTCCTTCCAAGAAGATGAAGCTCGGCGACGTGCGCAGCATGAGTGTGAGCCAAGCGCGGAGCGAAGCGGCGGAGAAGCTCGTGCTTGCCCGGAAGGGCGAGGATCCGGCAGCCGAGCGGGTCGCGGCGAAGAACTGCCTGTTCGTGCACGAACTGATCGACCTATACGGGTCGGAAGGCCTCGTCCGCTTGAAAGGACGCCGCAAGGGCGAGGACATGACGGAGGAGACCGCAAAGTACACAATGGCGCGGCTGCGCAACCACGTCGTACCGGTCCTGGGCCAGCTCCGGCTCGTCGAACTCGACAAGACGCACGTCGAGTCGCTCTTCAGGAAGGTCGGCTCCGGAGCGACAGCCGCGAAGACTGAGGAGCGGACCGGCAGGGGAGCGGTCGTCCGCGGCGGACGCGGTGCCGCGCGAAAGGTGGTCCGCGATCTATCGGCGGTCTGCACGTTCGCAGTCGACAACAATCTCATGAAGGCGAATCCCGTCGCGAACGCGCGGGTCAACAAGGTGGACAACGAGCGCAAGGACTACCTGACGACTGCGCACGTGCAGCGCCTCGGGCGAGCACTCGTCGAGGCGGAGACGAGTCACGGCGTCCCGCGCGTCGCAACGGACCAGATCCGTCTCTGGCTGCTGACCGGCCTGAGGAGGAACGAAGGAGCCGCGTTGAAATGGAGCGAGGTCAGGCTGGAACATGAAAGCCTGGAACTCGAGACTTCCAAGAGCGAGACCAAACGGCCTCTCACGCCCCCGGCGGTGGCGTTCCTGCGGAAGCTGAAGGAGACAGCCGACTCCGCCTACGTCTTCCCGGCGAAAAGAGGCGACGGCTGGTTTACGGGTACGAAAAGGTACCTGCCACTGATCATGCGCCTCGCCGGACTCGACAGGCTGTTCCCGCACCTCCTGCGGCACACCTTCGGATCGAACGCGATCTCCCAGGGATTGAGCATCCCCCTGGCCGGAGCCCTGCTGGGACACGCCAACCTTCGGTCCACGCTGATCTACGCCCACGTCCAGCACGACGTCGCGGCCAGAGCGGCCGGCCCATGCATGACCGACTTCGCAGCGGCGCTGGGCGCGCCGACACGCGACGCGTTCGGTGGAGAACGGTCGAACGCGGCCGATGGCGGAGAACGGTCGTGAGATACCCGACCAAGATTCGTCCGCACTGGATCCCGCTGCATCTCGCTCCGTTCACTCTGCGCCGGATGCAGGAGCCGTGCGCTCGCGATCTCGAGCTGGATGCGGAGTTGGAGCGCGCGTTGGCGGTCGACGCGCCGGATCACATGCTCGTTCGGGCGGACTGGTCCGCCGGACTGATCGAGGTGCTCGCCCGGGATCCGGTCGACGACGACATGGGGCCGGGTGACGGCTACCGCGTGTGCGTGAGCTCGCATCCCGCACTTTTCCGATCCGCGGCATCGCGAACGTCGCCGTCCGCATCGGCGATGCTGTGCGCCGGCCTCGTCGACGCCTTCTGGTCGGCGCTGATCAGCCGCCATTCGGCTCTGATCGTCGGCGACGTCCTGGCCGTCCATGCAAGGGGCGGTCCCAGACCGGTCGACGGCTTCAGGGAGGTGCCTGCCGACGTATGGGCATCCTCGTCCATCGATTGGGCCGCCGGAACGTGCACGTCGCCGGACGGCCATGTGTACTTCTCGATCCACGTCGCCCGGTCGGAACCGCCCTCGCCGCGCCCCGGCGACGAGGGCGGCCCGACAGCGACCGGCAGGCAGACGCCGTGCGACGTCGGTGCGCCGGGGGTCGTTTCGACCGGCGACGTGGAAGGCATGGACGTCCGCGCGGCAAGTCGCTTCCTGGGTGTCAGCAAAAGCTCCTTGGACAAGTGGCGGCTGACGGGCAACGGCCCGCCGTTCCACAGGATCGGAGCCCGCGTGCGCTATCTCAAGTCCGAACTCGAGGGATGGCGGAACCGACGTCGGGACCCGGGTCGTTCGATTTGAACGAACGCTCGTTTACAGATCTCCGTTGTATGATGGCGTTGAACCGGTCTGGTCGGAATGTCGGTCCGGACCAGCTGAGCGCGATCGAGACGATGACGGAAACCGAAGTCGGGCAGGAGCAAGTGGGTCTATGTGAATCAGCGCGGCTTCGGGCGCCAACGTCGGGCGTAAGTCCAATTCAACACCAAAGCGTGCCCCTGGCGGAGTCGATCCCCGATCTCCTACAAGTTCAACGAATCCGGGTTTTCGGTGGGGTCAGGATCGGCGCCGATCGCGACCGCAACCTTCATGGGATTCCGGTCGAGCCCGCAACCGCTTAGGCAGTGTCGCCCAAGGCGCGTGCTTCGGCGCCGATTCGCAAGCGGTCGCCTCTTCGTTTTGTCCACTCTCATACGGACGATCCGGACGTGATCGCCGACAGGTGGATTGGGACGTCGACTGGGCGGGCGGGGCGGCGGCCGGCCACGGCCCTTTTGCGTAATGGCCTTGAACATTCAGCCGAGTTTCGGCGTCCTGCGCTGCGGCTCAAACGTGCCGGTGTGCCACAGGGGCGAACGACGCGCGCCTTCCCGCCGTCCGGTCGCCTCCAGTCTTCGGCGACCTGAGACGCGACCGTGTGGGTTATCGCTCCGGCCCCGCGCAGGACTCTCGGTTTGCGAGAAGCGAAGCCCGCATCGGCGCTTGCTGCGAACCCGGCTGTCACGAATGCGCGGTGCTCGGCCGCTACCGGGTCGGGCGTCATTCGCCAGTCCTCGTCTGACCGTGCCCCGCAATCTTCGACTGCACCGTCGGTGTCCGGGCGCTCGGGCCACTCTAAGCGTCGACGATATGATCGCCTATCGTTCTCGGCCGAGCCAACTACCGGCGACCGCTGCCGAGACTCGCGCTTGACCGCGGCCTCCTTTCGCAATCCGCTTACGGAGGCTGGCGACCTCCGTCGAACCGGAGCCTGCGCGCACTGGTTCGGTTGCAACGGGCTTGCATCGACGAGTCGGCACGACGACTCTATCTGAACCCGGGACGATGAGTGCATCCGACCGGTTCGTTCCCGACACCGATCTTTCGCCGACCGCCTGCCGGAAGGCTCAGGAGCCGATATCGTGACAACGGATCAGAGACGAGATGCCGTGGCGTCGTCGAAGGGCAAAGCACCTAAGACGCTTTCGTCGGACACCAAGCTGGCCGCGATCAGAACTGCCATGGCCGCGGACGACTGGGATACAGCCTTGAAGCTCGCTTCGCGCTTCCAGCGTTTGGGCGAGCAGGCCAGCGTCATCCGGCGGGCTGCGGATTTCCAACTCCGGCCCAACTTCTACCGCCAGTTGGGATACGACGGCGAGAGGGTGCGGGCGGAGGGGATCGCCGCTCTCAAGGAGCGGTTCAGCGTTTCCTGGTCTCAGACGAGCAGCCGGGACTGATCGCTTGACGAAAACCACGACGCTCATCGCGACGAACGTCGACCGGCTCGCTTCGACAGGCGGCCTCTCGAACATCCAAGACTCTCCGGTCGGGGCGAGCGGATTCGGCTCGTTCTCTTGGCCCTTGCCGGAACAAGTCTCGTCCATGCTCCAGGCTTGGCAAAGCGCGGAACGTGCGTCGCCGATGGAGCTCGGTCGTCAGCTCTACGACCTGCTCCTTGCAGGCCGACCTGGAAGGACAATGCCGACCGCGCTCGAACGCGCGCGAGCCGCAAGTCGTGTTCTTCTGGCGTTCAGTACGGCTTCCCCGGAAATGCACTTGCTTCCGTTCGAGATTTTGCACGACGGGGATCGGTACCTCGCCGGAGGCGAGAGGATCCCATTTCGCTGGATCAACGACGGTTCGACCCAGGATGCCAGATCGCACGGCTTCCGGCATTTCCTGGTCGCGGTCGCGAACCCGACCGATCACCCCGATTTCGACCACGATCGGGTAGTCGGCGAACTGCGGAAGGCGATCGACGCGATACCTCAGGCGACCTGCAACATGGTTCCGCATGCCACACGCGGCTCGCTGAGGCGCGCTCTCGGCGAGCGGGATGCCTATGACGCAGTGGTGATCGTCGCCCACGGCGGCAGCGCCACCGCCGAAAGGGACGGTTTCATGGTGCTCGAGGACGAGAGCGGCGCCGCAAGCAGATGGGTCGGCGAGGACGTGGCGCACGAACTCGGTGTTCATCGTGGATGTCTGGTAGTCCTATGCTCGTGCAAATCGGGCGCCGTGACCGCGAAGAACTCGCTCGGGGGCGTCGCACAGCGTCTCATGATCGGTGGACACGTCGGCTCCGTCGTGGCGATGCAGCGTCCCGTCACGGTTTCCTCGGGGCTCGCCTTCCTCGGGCGGTTTCTAGGAGTCGTCGCGGACGGTACCATTGACGTTTTCGATGCCTATGGCGAGGCTGCCGCAGCCTTGGCGGCGCATGCGGATTGGGAACGCGGGACTGCGGCCCTCTACACGCGCTTGCGCGGTCGGTTCGGCGACGGGGGCGGAGTCTTCGCTAACATCGCTCGGCCGAGCGAAGAGGAGATCATCAGGACGTCGACGTTGCTGAGCGCCGATCAAGAGACCTCCCGGTTCGCCTTCTCGTTGCCGCGGTTCAAGCTCGGCTCGCCCGAGGGCCAACCGGGTGCGCCGCCGCCGGAAGCCGATGACGAAGCCTACCGGTATCGCGGGCCGACCATCGCCGCCAACGACGTGCAGGCGGTCGAGCCGCTGATTCAACTCGTCGGAAGATTTCTGCCGAAATCCGAAGATCTTGCGCGCCGCGCCCGGATCATACCCGGCCACGTGGTCGACGCATCCTTCGAGGCGAAGGAGTTCACTCACTACGTGCTCGTCGGAAGCCGATCGCACGATTTCTCGCGGTCGAAGCTTCCCCAGTACAGCCGCGACTTCGCTTTCGAATTTACCGAGTGCGGGCCATGGCGCCTGATCGACCGGCGGGAGGGAATCTTCTACGACGTCGCCAACCCGGCACTGGCCGCCGCGCCCACCCCGAATGCGAGCGACTACGCTCTCGTCGAGAAGATCGTGGACCCCCAAAACGACCGGGTCCTGCTCGTCATTGCAGGCATGTGGAGTTCGAGCACGCTCGCAGCTGGGCGGTATCTCTTCGACAAGCGGGATGAAATCGTGCGCCGGTTCGGAGCAGGCGGCTTCCAGTTCGTGCTGGAGACGCGACAGGGCACCAGCGAAGTTACGAGGGTGGTCGTGAGCCGCGAACCACTGCTCGTCAGTGGATGACCAGCCTCTCGAGGGTCGACGACGCGGGATCGACGGGTGGATCGAAGCGCAGCACCGCCGCGAAGGCGCGGTCTCCGACCTGATCGGCCAGCCACCGCCACCGACGTTGCAGATACAACCCGCAACCCTCGGTGGCTCTTCCACCCAGACCGGCCACCATGAATACCGACCTGGAACGGCCGCCGGCCGACCGGCAGCCCGCGACCACGCCGTAATCGATTCTGGCGGAGTATTCGTCGCGGCTCAGCTTCGACGGATCGTCCAATGCGTATCGAGCGCCGTCGGCGAGCCGGATCGCCCATTGGGAGCCGAAGTCGAAATCGAAGATGAACTGCAGTCCCGTCGAGCCGAGAACTTCGTCGAGAGCGGAATTGCTTCGGCTGCCGAACACCACCGACGTCGCCGCGTCCGGCTCCGACGATGCAAGATCCGTGGCGAGATCGTCCGGCGAGATGAACCCGACAGCCGCACCGGCCTCCGAGGCTAGGCTATGGACATGCAGCGCCGAGCGCACGTCGCGTTCGGCGTACGCGTTGCTCGGATACCGGAACGGATCCCCATCCCGTGCGCCCACCACTCCCTGGCGGAACCGCGGGAGGCAGAGCCGAAGCGTCGGCTGAAGGCCGAGGCCGAGAAATTGCGCTATGCCCTGGTCGAACATGGCGGGATACTAACCGCTTTCGCGCGACGCCTCCAGTGGCGCGAGGCTCGTGGCGGACTGCGGCCGAATGCCGGCTAGGCGCACGCGCGTCGGAACGCGTCCGAACACGGCTTCGGGAGCGGACGCATCGTCGGGGGCGAACATCTGGATGCTCTTGCGCAACGACGTCCAGGCGAGTGCACGCTGCTTGGGGGCCCATGAGAACTCGCGCAGGATGGCCTCTTTGGAGATTTCTCCGTTGAGTTCGAGAAGATCCTTCACACGCAGCAGGGATGGGTTTCTGTCCGACATGACAGGTATGCCGCCTTCCGCGGCCCGGAATACGTCCAGCCACCGTCCGGTCCAGGCTTCCCACGAATAGACTTCGCGAGCGCGACGTGCGACCTCGCGAGCGACTTCCGCCTCCTCCGGCAGCCTGTCGAGAAGATCGCAAAGGCGGTTCGTGAGTTCGCTGCGGAAGTAGAACCATCGGACCTCGACGTGGCGACGTACCGAGGGGGCCAGACCCGAGAGAATCGGCTCCATCATCTCGAGTAGGAAGCTCTCCACGTTCATCAGCGGAACGCATCCGCCGCAGATCGCCTCGAGCGTGGAGATGGACCAATGAGTCGAGCGGTGCGGCGCGAGAACCAGATCGCTCGTACGGAGCGCCTCCCGATAGCGGCTACGTGGGAGCGTTTCGACGGTCAGCCAAGCCGCACGCGTCATCGTACCAGGCAGACGCACCCTGGTCGGGTTGGTCAGGTGTACATGGAAATCCTGTCGCCTTTCCCAGAGCCGCGGGAGGACGTCCGAGACGAGAGCGCGCACGCCCGTGTACTTCAGCAGGCGATGGTTGACCAGGATGCGCGCGGGAGTGTCGGAAGTGCGTCCTCCTCGCGGGACGAGCCCTCGCACGTCCACTGCCGGTGGAAGGATTCTCATTCTCTGGTCCAGCAATTCAACGAAGTCGTCGTTGAACCAGGTACGAGCCTTCGCCAGGATCTGCTTCCGCCCGTATTCGGAATTGCAACCGACCAGCGACATCGATCCCAACCCCGCCAGAGTCGCGAGCAGCGCCGGACGATGGAGGTCGTGCTTCGGCGTGGATGGCCGTCTTACGTCGAACCAATGGATGTATCCGACGGCGGGGACGTTGTGGAACGTCTGCCGGTTCATGAACTGCAGGAAGGCAGGCGCCGTCTCGGGTTGGTTGAGAAACAGCACGTCGACGTCGTACCGCCGGAAATCGAAGCGCTTGTAGAGTTCCGCCGGATCGAACTGAAAATCGCCGCCGTGCATGCGTGGCAGCAAAGGTACCGGAATGCAGGTGATGCGATCGTCCCCCAGCGCTTCCGTCCAGCTGGCCGCAGCGCGCTCGGGGATCAGCACATAGAAATGCAGGTCGCGATCGGCACGCACGAGCGCCCCGAGGAGTTCCGCGGTGAATGCAAGGCCGCTGTCACCTTCGGCGTTTTCTCCAGCCGAGTAGTTGACCTGCGTCAGAACCCGAAGCGCCATTCCTCGATCCGCCGGACCTGCTTAGCCTCAGGTCGTCGAGGGCGTGGCAGCGGACGTGGATCTCGCCGATGCGGAGCCAATCGTCAAGGCTCCGCCGACAGCAGGTCCATCCTTATGCGCGCCGCCGGATCGCCCAGCACGGCGTAGTTTCTGACGTCGTCCCGGATTATCCACAGTTTTGCCAGCCTACTTCTCGTGGCAGGATCGCCGGCCGAGTTCCTCATGATCTCGGCAATGGGTATCGTCAACGCGGACCACTGCGCGTTGAACTGATCGATGGCGTTTCCGATCCGCTTGCCTTGCATGAGCCTGGTCAGCACGTCCCGTATCGGGTGGCTTTGAGGACGACCTAGGGGCGTGCGAAAGGAATACGACCACGCGCGGTCCACGTGCGCTATCACGGACAACGCTCCGCGGCTCAGCATGGCCTGCGGCAGCCTGGCCATCGCGGGCTTGTCCGCGATCTGACGACCGCGACCGTCGGGTCCATCGCGGAAGGTGTCGACGGCCTCCCAGCCGGCGCCGTAGCACGCAAACAGAAAGTGCATCATGCCGTTCAGCCGAAGGCTCGCCGGCAGATCCCCGGCGGAGAGCCAATCGTCCTCCGTGACGGCGCCATATCCTTCCCAATCGTCGCAGACGAGAGCTCCCTGGCAGTCCCTCTGACGCGGATCGTCCTTGCCGAACGTCATTCCGTGCGTGCCCGAGAAGAGAAGGGACGGAGGTCCCTCGGCGCCTCCGAGAGCGGCCAGCAGACTCGATTTTCTGGCGTCGCGCTCCAAGAGGGAGGTCAAGGCAAACCCTTGCCTCTTGCCCAGCGGCCCGGCCGATCCGGAGCCGTCGCGAAACGGCTTCGCCACGTCGCGCGTGAACATCGCAGTGGCCCGGTCGAACTCATGCGCGGTAGAAAAGAGAACGGACCGCCTGCTCTTTTGAAAGATCAGTTCTCCCTTCTCGTATTGAGCGAGAGCTTCTGCGTAGCGTCGATAATTCTCCATATTGTCGAAATGCAATCTTCCGACAGCCCAGAAGACATCCAGCAGGTACTGGAACGACATCGGAACGTCTTCGGGCGAAGCGACGATCAGAAGATAGTACGGCACTCCGCGACTCGGATCGACGGCCGCGAGTCCCGGACCTTCGCCTTGCCTCGCCAGCCACGCCGTGGCCTCCTCCCCGGGACGGATGCCCGCATCCTTCTCGAAGACGCGGAAAAGATCGCCAGCCTGACTTCTGCGCAGGTCGAGGAGTGGATGAAGAGCCTCCTTGTAGGGTTCGGCATCCACCTCCGCGGGGAAGACTATGCCCCACCCGGCCTGATCGAGCTCTTCGGGATTTTCGACGGACGAGTCGGTTCCGAACGTGTCGACCCCGCAATCCGAGGCCGCGTGCCTGCCGGCGACCGTCTCGTCCTCGAACCGCGCCATCGATCCGCCGGCGATATCGACGATCCGCGCGCCGGAGCCGTTCTCGGGCGGCGGTAGAGGACGTCCGGTCTCCGCTTCCACGCCGTTGGCATGAAGCTCGTCCTGGTCGGTGCCGTCCGCGTCGAAACCGGGCATGTCCTTCGTTTCACTTCCCGGCCAGAGCCGCCGCCCAGATCAGATGGGCGACTTCCGGCCCATCTATGTCGTTGTGAGCCCCCGAGGCACCGTCGCCGTTGCGGATGTATCGGCTGGCCTCGACGTTGTAGATCCGGCCCTGTTCCAGACCGTACGACTCGTTTGCCGGCTTCATCGCGAGCGCGATCGCCTCGGGGTCGAGGCCTTGGGCACCGAACGCACCCAAGGCGCCGTAGCGAGGCGGTTCCCCGGCCGCGAATTCGATCTGATTGGCGACGCCCGCGGCGAGCGGATAGTACCGGCCCACCGCCGTGTCGTAGATGCTGCGGGTCGTCACGATCGGGCCCTTTACGAGCCGGTCGTCGAGCAACCCCCGGAAATATCCTTGACGTCCGACGGCGTCCGGAATCTCTCCGCAATAGGACCAGTGCGAGAGGGCTCCCTGGATCAGAGCGAGCGAGGCGACGCTCTTCGCGCTGGAATCGGCCGTGCCGCGTCCACAGAGCATGCCGGAAACCACGATGCAGCCGAAGCTGTGACCCATCAGGTGTACCCGCGCCGTGGTGCCGGCGCTCGACGACTGAAGCTCGCGTAGAAGCGCGTGCATCCCGCCCTCGCCGACGATCTGGGCCCTCGATTTCATCTTCCAGAACGACAGCTGCCGCAACGGAGCGAGAATCCCGCCGAGACTTCGGGAACCGAATCCGAAACTCTCCTCCTCGAGCGAAGCCTCGAAGTAGACCTGAGGGTCGAACGGTTCGCGATCGCCTCCGGGGGGAGCGGCGACGCCGGACGAGCCCATTTCCGTGAGCAGGCCGTCGATGTCGCGGTAGGCCGAATCGGCATCCGGCGGCAACCGGTCGGCGGCCGGATCGAGCGCCGCTGCGCGGAATACGGTCGCGATCCGTTCCCTCAGTCCCGGACGGTCGCCGAACCTGTCGACGTAGAGTGCGATCGGATCCGCCGAGCCGTCGAACGCTCCGGCGCCTGAACCGAGTTCCTCGTCCCCCCACGGTTGACTCGGCCAGTGGACACCGATGCGGAACGGCTTGAACTTGGGTCTGCGTTCTTCGGCCTCGCTCCGATCCGGACTGCGGTCCATGGCGGCAATCCACCGATCGTATTGATCAAGCGACGCGGGGATGTCGCCCTTCCAGCCGTGACATAGGATGAAGATGTCGGTGGGCCGCTCGGACGCGATATCGTTGAGCACCTTCCGGGAAAACGATCCGTCGGCGGCATCGGGATCGTCCGTCCTCTCGCGCCCTTCTGCATCGAATGCGAGGAGAGCGTAGCGCGTTCCCGCGCCCGCGATCGTCCGGTAGGGCATGGCGTCCCCTCCCCTCCACCCGTCAAGCTTGGCGGTTGCACCGCGACGACACCCGGTCCTGCGACCCCGCGAGGTCCGCGCGCACGTGCGATGCAGGATCGCGGAGCCCGACACAAACGACGGGTTCATGCGGGGGTTCCCCGGTCCGCAGACGAGCGGCCCGACGACGTGGTCTTTCACCCGCCGGAGGGCGGATCCGCGGCGAGAGCCGGTGCTGGCACGCCGACACGATCCCCCGCACGGCGCGCTCGGCCGCCGGACGCCGGCGCAGGGGTCGTACCGTCGCCGGCCGCCATCGTGCCGGCTTCGGCATCGGGCCGTCGCGTGGGCGGAATCGGCTTCCATTCGGATCAACGGGCGTCGGTCGGGTCGAACGGCTTGGACTTACGATCTCGCATCGCTCCGATGGACCGGCCCGGGTACGCATCGCCCGGCCTGCCGAGTTCGCGAACTTCCGGCCCCCCGACAATCCGATCCCCATTTCCCGTCGGCGGGCGCCCCTCAACCCAGAGTCGCGCTCGGAGCGGTGCCGCTTCCCATGATCGAAGGAACGGCCGTCCTCTCCGGTTGCGGCGGCGGATTCCCGGAACGGGGCCGATGATCTCCGCCGCAGCCTTCCGCGTCCTAACCCTTCGAAGGAACGCTCAAATCCATTGCCAGGCGATCGATCGGGCAGCGCGGGGCGGAACGGGAAGGAGTCGGGAAGGAGCGGAGGAAGCCGATCCGCACCGACGCTTCGGCGTTCCCGCTGTGCGGCGACGGTTTCGGGCCACGGGTCTTCTGACCTCCGTTTTCCGGTAGTTCGTCCGCACCCGCCAAGGCGACGAGCATGGCAAGATCCACATCGGCGGAGTACTCACGCACATGCTTCTCGAACCTGCCCGCTGCGAGTCTCGGGTCTCCGCCCTGCCCGATCATCGTGCCGACAGTCTTCGCAACCACTTTGCAGCAGAGCTCTCGGATCCCGGACGGCTGTCCTCTCTGATGATGGCGACGCAACGATCTTTCCGACCTTTCCAGGCCGCCTTCGATGAGAGCCACCGCGCCTTCCATGCCTAGCACGACGAAGTAGGTTTAGGAGCGGCACAGCGCTGTTTGGCCGATTGGTCTCGGATTTGCCGGTCGCTCTTTGGCCGCTCTCGGGTTCCGCCGCCGACGTGCCTCCCCGCGGAAGGTGCACTGGTTTAAAACGGCGCGCGGGCCGAGAAGCTGCCGGTGCAGCCGGACCGCATCCCGGCGGATGTGCCGAGACGCCGACGCTCGCCGCGCACGCGCTCGGCGAGCATGAACAGTCCTCCAGCCGAAAGGCTGGGTTGTGCGCTGGACTCGAAGCCCTTCGGGTCGGACGCGCGCACGGACGCCGCCAAGCTGACGACGCTGGCGGGGGTCTACGCAGCGCAGGACAACGCACACGGGCAACCGGGGATCTGACTGTGGTTGCATGCTCCTTATGTCGGCATGGAACCTGGCCCGCGACGTCGCGTCGAGCTCGGGTAGTCGGTGTTCGGTGGAATTCGGCCGGTGCGGAACGCCGCAAGCCACCGGTTCGCCGCCAAGGCACTCCGCAGCAGTGTCGTCGATGCGGAAGCTGATCCGCCCCCTTGGCCAACGGGTCGGATCGTGACGGATCCGTCCATGGTTGGAACGGCCGTACACAGGAGGCTTTGACGTTTTCGGAGAACCAGGTGATCTGAAGAAGGGTCCCGTCCGGAGACCCGCATGTCGACCATTCATGTCAACCGCCTCGAAGCGCCCACCGGGGTGGCCCGCAGGGTGCTGCGCGAAGCTGCCTTGCGTATTCTCGCCCTGCACGGATGCGACGGCCCACAGACGCCGATGAAGAAACGGGCCGTCCGTTTTCAAGGCTTCTCGATTCAATACTACGTTGCGGAACCAGACTCGATATCGCGGCGTGGAGGGATCCGATGGAACACACCATTCGGGGCCAAAGCGGACGAGTGTCAACACGTCATGGATATCGAGGTCGGCGAGCACTTGCTCGGAATCGGTTGGAGAGGCGATGGACCCATCGTGCACGATCGGTTCGTGCGCGGACCGTGGGAGTTGGAGCTCCTACGCGCGGCAGACATGGCGGACGACATCCCGTGCATGAACCGGGTCGCCCCGGCCGCCCCGGAACGATCGAGTCGAAGAGTCTGGCCGCTCGAGGCAATCGTACGGACCGGCCAGGGCCGCTTGCGCCGTCCGGTTGCATTCGACGTAATCGGATACAAGACCTGCTGGCCTGCGACCGCACCAGCAGGCACGAGTTTTTCCGAACTGGTCGACCTGGTGAAACACTATTACGATGCATCCCGCAGCGCAGATGGGGCGGTCACAAGCGCGACCGGGTTCTCCAGCTTCTCGATACGCGCCCGGTTGGGCGAACGGACTTTCAGACGGAGCGTTCCGATCGGAAGACCGGACCTTCGCTACTGGATAGCTCCTCACGGCGGCGCGAGGGCGGCGGCATCCCTGCTTGTATTGCTCGGTCAAGTCGACCCTATCGCTGGGCCGACCGTAGGCCGCTGCGTATGAGATCCCGCTCGATCGCGTCGCCAAAGGGCCGTTGGCGAGTTCGACAGTTCCGAGGCTGCCTCGATTCGTCGAAGCACATCGACTGGTGTCCTGCTCCTGACGTTTCCGACGGAGGTGTGTCGTCGGGTTCGACGTCGAACGCTCGAAGACGGAAGCGCTCGACGCCGGTCGGAATGGCATCGGCCGACTTCACCCACCGGTACGGCTTCGGATCGGTCTTCGTGGTCGTGATGAAGGCAAGAATGTCCCGCTCCGGCTCCTCGAACGGGCGGTCGACCACGCCCCGGATGGCCCGGGCCGTCGGCAAGCCAGACAAGGCAACGGATGATCGATGACGCTGTCCCTACAATGGAAGGACGCGGTGATCCTGCTGGTCCCGGGCGGCGATACCTACCGCCGACGAGTTCCTGCAGTGGACTGGCCACCCGGCCGGTGTTGCGTGTCATTCGGCCTGCCGCAGCCGCTGATAGTCTACTCGGACGCGACGCCGTGGAAGTTCGATGTCGTCGTCGAGCGGCTGGGGCGATCGGCACCGCGCCGCGGGTCACGCCGGAGCGCTCGGCGCCATGCGTCCGCGTGCCAGGGGCGTCGGTCCGCGGAGGCAGCCGGCCGAGCGACCCCATGACCATCCTGACGATGCGATCCTGCCGCGGCGCCGCCGCCGCGTCGGTCGTCCAGGCGAACCGTCCATACGCCCGACGGCCGGCGCGGTCCCGCTCCCAAGACTAGGCGGCGCGCTGTGCGGTGTAGGGCGGATAGTCGGTGTAACCGCGCCAATCGCCGCCGCAGAAGGTCGAGCGGTCGTAGGGGCTGAGCGGCAGATCTTCGCGCAAGCGGCGCACGAGGTCAGGGTTGGAGATGAACCGCCGTCCGAACGCGACGAGGTCAGCCTCGCCGGCGGCGACGACGGCCTCGGCGCTCGCCTTGTCGAAGCCGCCGGCGGCGACGATCGGTCCTTTGAAGATGCGGCGCAGCTCCTGCGTTGCGACCGGGGGCGCGCCCGCGTCGACCGTGTCGTTGCCGCGGATGCGCGGCTCGACGACGTGCAGATAGGCGAGGCCGAACGCATTCAGCGCCTCGGCGACATGGCCGAAGGTGGCGCTCGGGTCGCTATCCGACATCGCGCCGTATTCGCCGGAGGGGGAGATCCGGACGCCGACGCGGTCGCCGCCCCAGACGGCGGCAGCCGCTTCCGTGATCTCCAGAAGGAATCGGGCACGGTTGGCGATCGGACCGCCATAGGCGTCGGTGCGCTTGTTCGAGCCGTCCTGCAGGAATTGATCGGGCAGGTAGCCGTTGGCGCCGTGGATTTCGACGCCGTCGAAGCCGGCGGCGAGCGCGTAGGCCGCGCCCTGGCGGAAATCGGCGACCACGCCCGCGATCTCGTCCAGTTCCAGCGCGCGCGGAACCGGGTGTGGCTTCGGCCCCGTGGCGGTCACCGCCGTCCCGCCCGCAGGAAGCGCCGAGGGCGCGACCGGCAGCACGCCGCCGGGCTGCAGATCGGGATGCGACTGCCGGCCGACATGCCAAAGCTGGAGGAAGATGCGCCCGCCGCGCGCATGCACCGCCTCGGTGATCGGCCGCCAACCAGCGACCTGCGTCTTAGTGAAGATGCCGGGCGTATGCGCGTAGCCGAAGCCGGTCGGGGAGACGGGCGTGGCCTCGCTGATCAGGAGGCCGCCGGGCGTGGCGCGCTGGGCATAATAGCTCGCCATCAGGGCGGTCGGCACCTCACCTGGCCCCGCGCGCATCCGGGTGAGCGGGGCCATCACGACGCGATGGTCGAGTGTCCGTCGTCAGATGATTTGGGACATTCAGCGGTGTTCAGGAGCGGAGGCTCTGGTCCATCTGGGGTAAGAGGTTAGGCGGCCTGCGCGTGGTGGCGCAAGCGGCGATCCATGAGGGTCTGGCGCTTGATGCGTTCCCGCTCGGCCAGGATCCCTTCGCCGCGTCCGAAGTAGACGTCGGCGGGCGTGAGGTTGCCGAGGCTCTCATGGGCTCGGGCATGGTTGTAGTGTTCGACGAAGTCGGCAACCTGCGTCTCCAGTTCGCCGGGCAAGTAGGCGTGTTCGAGCAGGATGCGGTTCTTGAGCGTCTGGTGCCAACGCTCGATCTTGCCCTGCGTTTGAGGATGACATGGCGCACCGCGGATGTGGGTCATGCCCCGAATGCCGAGCCAGTCAGCCAGGTCGCTGGCGACGTAGCTCGGCCCGTTGTCGGAGAGCAGGCGTGGCCGCGGCATCACCCGCGCCTGATCGAGCCCAGCGGCACCCAGCGCCAGGTCGAGCGTGGCGGTGACGTCGCTGGCCTGCATCGTCGTGCACAGCTTCCAGGCGACGATGTAGCGTGAGAAGTCGTCCAGGACCGTCGACAGGTAGTACCAGCCCCAGCCAACGACCTTCAGGTAGGTGAAGTCCGTCTGCCAAAGCTGGTTGGGCGCGGTGGTCTTATCGCGGAACTCGTCGGCGGCCTTGATGACGATATAGGCCGGGCTGGTGATCAGGTCCTGGGCCTTGAGCAACCGGTAGACGGTCGCTTCCGAGACGAAGTAGCGGCGCTCGTCGGTGAAGCGTACCGCCAGTTCACGCGGGCTGAGTTCAGGCTGCTCCAGAGCCAAGGCAACGATCTGCTCGCGGATCTCCGCAGGTAGGCGGTTCCAGACCCGGCTCGGCCGCGAGGGATGGTCGCTCAACGCCTCGGGGCCGCCGCGCTGGTAGGCGTCGTACCACCGGTAGAACGTCGAGCGGGTGATGCCGAGCTTGCCCAGGGTGGCGCGCACCGGCAGGTGGGATTGCTCGACGAGTCGGATGATCTCCAGCTTCTCGGGGGCCGGGTACCTCATGCCTCGTCGCCCCCAGCCCCGCTCATGCTTTTTTTAAGCAGACGGTTCTCCAAGACGAGATCAGCCACGACCTCCTTCAGCGCCCCCGCTTCGCGGCGGAGATCCCGCACCTCATCCGTGGTGGCAGCACGAGCCGTGTCGCCGGACAGGCGCTTCTTGCCAGCCTCCAGGAACTCCTTGGACCAGCCATAGTACATCGAGGCGGCGATCCCCTCACGTCGGCACAACTCGGCGATGCTGTCCTCGCCACGCAAGCCTTCCAGTACGACGCGGATCTTCTCCTCGGACGAGAACTGCCGACGTTTGGCCCGACGGATGTCCTTGATCACCGCTTCTGCCGGCTTCTTGGCCGGTCCGGATGTCTGCTTCATCTTCGCTCCTCAGGGGCTACGATGAACCAGCCATCCTCCGTTCGTGAAGACCCTCAATCTGTCCCACAGGTGCTGACGTCGGACAGGCCTCGCCCTTCGACACCATGCGCATGAAGCGGTCGACGTACTCGTTCTTCCAAAGGATCTTGGGCTGTTCGCGTTTGGGGATGTCAGCGAAGTTCTCGACACCGCTGCGCTGCCGCGCCTTGACCTTGCCCTCGTTGAACCAATCCCTGTCGTAATGGTACGCACGTGACCTTTCGATCTGCGCCATCTCGAGATGAGAGAAGGACTCGAACATGCTCGGGTCGTCGACGCGCCGGAGGCGGTGCCCGGCCTCGTTCGTCTCGACGCAGGTGTAAGCCACTGCGCCGTTCCGGATGCGGTCGAACTTGCCGTATGCGATGCGGCCGACGGAAAGCGCCAGAGAGCTCATGAAGTCCCTCCGGCAGCCCGGCGCACAGACATACCTGGATCGATCAGCCCATTCCGGGTCGTTACCAGCGCCCCGCTCCCAATTGCGCGGACGACGGCATAGAAGCCCTGGTCGTGTCCATTGAGGCCCGCAGTTGCAACGATACAATCGATGGTCGTGGTGCCTTTGAGGGTGGCGATGACGGCGCGGACGCGGTCGTCGATCTCCGGATCTGGAAGGCGGCGTGCGTCGTGGATCAGCCTGCTGTTCTGGAATACGGCAGGTGAGATATTCGCGTCGGTCAGGAGGAGGATGCCGCTCGCGAACGCCGGGTCCATCTGCCGGGCGATGTGCTTCAGAAGCCCTTGGAGATCGCGCTTGATCGCGAGCTTCAACGGCTTCACGGCAATGGCGATGCGCTGCCCAGATCGACGGATCATGAGGAAGTCGAAAGTGTGCTTACGCGGCTTTCCCTCGTAATCGAGGTACGAGACCGGATCGGGCTGCTCCTGAATTGACGTGCAATCGGGCCGTGCCATCAGGAGAAAGGCCGCCTTGGCTTCAAGCTCGCTCTCGCAAAGGATTTCGCGGGGATTTTCGGTTGTGACGATGACCGGACGAGCGGAGGTGCGGCTGGGCTTCTCCGACGGGCGACGCGAGGCAATCGAACGCAAGGGCTCGCGCCAGCGGTGAGCCGGTTCTGCTGTGCCAAAGGTTGCTGGGGCGGGCGACACGTCGGATGAACCTTCCGTTTAGGGACGGGTGATTGTTTTCCGGCCTCGAAGGGTTGAATCGCAGACATGCGCGATCGACCCGACGATGCAGGGGCCTCAAACGCTTGCAGTGTCGTGATTGGCCGGTAGAGGCCGGCAGATTTCGATTAGTCGCTCTGGAGGCAAACCTGTGGGATCAGGTTGGCTCACGTGCCCTACGGCGAACGGATGCTCGCGGGCCTTTGAAATTTTGGCCGGACCGACGAGTCGAGGCTTGCACTGTGCTGGTGATTACCAGCGAAGTGCCTTTGAAGTTCGAATTGTGAGCGCCACAGGACGTCGCTTTCCGTCCGATCAATCTCATGGGGCTCAAATGCGGTGGAGAATGCGCGCATGTAACTCGCCTCCTGGGCGAGGAACGCGCAGCATTTCAGCCGTCGACACAATGCGCTTGCGGCCGATGTCGGTCGCAGGCATTATGCAGGCACGAACGCTGCGAGATTCCTTGAGAATCTGGTGGTTTCGGTTTTCTGGCCGCCCGACGTCGCTGCCAGGCTTTGCGGACGGCCAGTGGAACGGAGGCGCTCGAGACATCTCGGGCGCCTTTTCCATATATGCTCAGTTCACGCCATCGAGTGCTCTCCGCTTCGTGGCTGGTAAGCTCAGTGTCGACGTCTTGGTAAAGACCGCGACCTTGGCCCCAATCCGATTCGCTTAATCGTTCATACAAAGGAACGAGAAACGCAACAGCTTATTGCTTGCGTCTGCAGCTATAGCGCACTCGGCAGACCATCGTCATCTTGGTCGGCTGCCACATAAGTGTGTCGAAGTCAACGGTTTCACAAAAATAAATATGTCGAGTCGACCATAAGGAACGGATTTTCGAGCTGGTCGAACATTATTCCTTTGTACCGAAGGATCAAAACATCAAATTTCGTGTTTCATTCCTTCAGATGTGGTTTCGTCAGTGGGCTGAGTGCACCCGTGAGCATTCCTTCGACATCTGTTAGGATGTCGCGTGAGTGTCGAGTGCGCGGGTACAGGGGACCGATTTTTCGGCCGATAAAATTGTTCGGTTTCGGGGGTGATTCGCCTCGTACAGAGGACGCTTGAACCGGCACTTCGGGTGCAGTTTTCTGGCGCGACGCGAATCACTCGGGCGCCGAACTTCAGCCTGGGCTTTCCCTTAACGGCCGTCGTCCAGCACGGGCGCCTGGTCCGCTTTAACTTTGGCGAGAAGACCGCCGATATGCTCGAAGCTATTTTGCGGCCGCCGGTTGCCATCGCGATCTGAAAGGCTGTTCAGACGGATTATTGTGTCAGGGCATAGCATCAATCCCAAGTCCAAAATCGAAAGCCCAAGGCATACAAGCGCCAGGATAGTATCGATCGGATCGGCTGAGGAATTCTGGATACAATTCGTTAGTTGGGATATGGGCAATCCACTGGGGTGTGCAGCCAGCCGCTCGAGAACGCGCAGCCTGTTACTGGGCGAAATTGGTGTTCGCCTGGTTGACCAGATGGCTCTAGCGTTAGACAGTGACGGTTCGGATAAAACGACGGACCGTTTCACAAATAGATGACTGTCTAAGAATTGAAGCTGGTTGAAATCTTCATCGCGCATGGCAGTCAATTGAAAAATCTCTCCGCCGCAATCTATGAAGAGATTTAAGCCGCCGTTAGGCCATTTGGTGCTGCAAGGACTTATTCCCGTCACGTATGGATTAAGAGTTAGTTGTATCAAGAGATCGTGGTGCCACCGCGCAGGATATAAGATCGGCGCTGATGTTTTGAAGGATCGAAATCCCGGCATCTGACCGGTATTTTTTGTCGTTTTAATGTATGGTCGGTCTGACAAATATGCTGATGACATGTCATTGACCCTCGAATGCAGCATCGGGTGTGCGACAAGATCGCTGGAAGCGCAATCCGGTACTCTGCAGTCGTCAGCCGTTTGGAATATCCCTCTATCAAACCGCGCAATCCAAACCGCGCTCGGGGAAGTCGTTTCCATTCGTCTCAACGAGGCTTGCCGCATGATAGAGGCAATATTTGCAGGCGCAATATGATATCTTTTCGGTGGTATTGCGGGTATCTCGAGCAAAACTTGGACCGAACAGATTTTTATTGTGAATCTTTTAATGAAGATGTGCATTCATATAATATTTAGCCAGATAATAGGATTCCTTTTAATGCGTTCTTCCTTTAGCTGTTTTCTTTGATCCAAATTGTGATTGCCTGCTCGAATTCAGTTCCGCGGCCTAATTTTTCCGACTCCTTGCTTAGTCGATTAATGACCTTCACGACCTTGTCCGTAAATAATGCTGAAGAGATGTAGCCATCAGAGGCAGCTGCGTCAGGGCCAAATGGGAGTTCCAAGCTGGTCAACATGTCCAGAAGGTAGCTGACCTCCGAGGGGGGGCCACGATGCGCCCAGTAGTGAACCGTACGGAGCGCCACGCCCAACTCAGCCGCGAAACCGGTCTGGGTCCGGCGCAGCAGACGTAGGCGAGCCTTAAACTCTTCCCCTGTCATTCGATCTCGCGCGAGGAGGCAAGCCGCAGCAGATGCATCAGCCGTGCGGCACCGGCGCCGTTGCCGCGAGCCCACCGAGGCATGAGTGTTCCTTCCACTATATCGCGCTGGCAGTTGATTTCGAACTCCCTCCAAGCCAGACGGCCTCCAAACTGCCGCTGGTGCCCGGTGTGCGATCGGTCCTACCAGCGATGCCGCGAACACGTTTTGCGCGATGCCCAAATGGAAGCGTAAGTGCAGCAGATGCCAGACAGCTTGACCCGCCTATTTCGGCGCGTGTCACAACTCTTCTTGGTGTGTAGGGAAAATTATCCGTTTCAGACAGATTGCCAAAGTCGCTGCTCAGCTGGGAATATTGGTCTTGCTCTGCCCGAAATCTCGGGTCCAATCTATGGCGCGCTTGGTGAAATCCGGCGCCACTACTTGAGGTGCGCGACAAACCGCTCACACTGACCGGGCCATTCCGTAACGCGGAGGGATGCGCTCGTGGCAGGTCACCTGCCCGCAGCATGCGACTACGTGCTTCTGAGTTCGGCACGCACCCACCACGCGTTGCCACCGTATTGGTCTCCGACGCCATTCTTTCAGGTCCCCGAAGAGCCTGACGTTTGTACGAATGGGACGTAACGACACCATATTTGTCGCTCCTTAAGCGATGCCTCCCTTGTGGATATGTGCCGGTCGGCGCTGTTTTTGTTCATTTTTTGTTCTATAAACGTTCGTCGCCTGGTTTGAGGCGATCTCCTGATGCCGACGCCCGCCGAGCGCTCCGATCCCATCGAGCCAGCCGCGTCGCTGCAACCAATCCAGCCATCACGCTGACGGCCGGCGCCGCTGCCCGGCCGCGGGAGATTTCGTCATGTTGCCGACCTTAACGAAGCTGAACGACCAGCATCCAGACGCTAAGCCGTCTGATGCGCTTGCCCGTGCGTTCCTTCGAACCCTGGCACAGGAAGAGCGCAAGAACACTAAGTTCAAACGCGAATTCAGCTCGGATCCCGATTGTGACGACAGTAGCGACGATCCGGTCGAACTCATCCTCGCCCAGACCGAGGGCGAGAAAAAGGCCGAGCACGTGCCCATCCCGGCAGACCTCGCCGCGGTGGCCGTGCTGGTCGCTCGTGCCATCGAGGCCGAGGACGGCCTCGTTCGTCGTCTGCGGCGCGAAGCCCCGGTCGTTGTCATCACCACGCACATGCCGGATCTCGTCGAACCGGTGCGGGACGTCCTTGAAAAATGCGCCTTCCGACCCGGCGTCCGGGTGATGGATCTGAGCGGCAACAGAGCGGTCGCTCTGAAACCGACGCAGGCCGGCCTGCTCGTCCGCGACGGCTCGCAAAAGGAGCACAGACCCGATACTGGCAACCTCATGGTGGCCTCGGCGCTCCATGCGCGGGTTCCCATCGTTGGATGCGCACCCGATCCGATCCGCCAACTGCCGCGCGATTTCCTGCGCGCTGCCGAGCATCGCATCGCGCTCCCCGGCTTGGATCAGAGCACGCTCGACCTCATCATCGAAGCGGTCACCGGGGAAAGCCCAGCACGGCAGATTGATCCCGAGCTGGTTCGCACCCTCGACATCGCCGATTTGCCGATCGCATTCCGGGGTGCTGCCTCACCCGATGCCTGTATCGATGCAATCGCCCGGGTAATCGCAGCCAAAGCCCACTACCTTCAAACGGGTCCGACACTCGAGGAACTTGACGGGTATGGTGCAGCCAAGGATTGGGGCCTGGCAGTTGCTGCTGACCTGCAAGCCTATCGTCTCGGTCGCCTCGCCTGGGCCGAGATCGACAATCGGGGTTTGCTGCTGTCGGGCCCGCCGGGCGTCGGCAAGACCAGCTTCGCCCGCGCCCTGGCGAAGTCCGCTCGGGTTCCGCTGGTGGCGACCTCGGTCGCGGAGTGGAACGCATCGGATTACCTCTCCGGTACCCTGCAGGCGATCCGCAGAGTGTTCGCCCAAGCCCGGACCCAGGCGCCTTGCATTCTGTTCATCGACGAGCTCGACGGCATCTCCGACCGCGCACAGATCCGCGGCGAGCACGTCCAGTACTGGACCCAGGTGGTGAACCTGTTCCTCGAATTGCTCGCCGGCGTCGAAGAGCGCCCGGGCGTGGTCGTCGTCGCTGCCACGAACCACCCGCAGAACATCGATCCAGCCGTGAAGCGGGCGGGGCGCCTCGATCGCGAGATCGCGATCGAGCGGCCGAACACCACGAGCTTATTGAAGATCTTCCGGCATCATCTCGGCGCCGAGGCGCTGGCCGGAGATTCTTTGATGCCGCTCGCGCTCGCCGCGCGCGGCAAGACCGGAGCCGATGTTGAGGCGTTCGTGCGTCGAGCCAGGGGGGCGGCGCGCCGTGCCGGGCGCCAGATCGGCCTCGACGACATCCTGGCAGAGATCCGTCAGGGGCGGCTCGCGATGTCCCCAGACGCGCGACGACGCTCCGCCATCCACGAGGCGGGTCACGCGATCGTCGGCCGGTCGCTCGGCTGCGGAGCGCTCGTAGACCTGTCGCTCCACGACGGTGGTGGCCAGGCCCAGTTCGAGTACCCAGTCGACGGTGCTTCGACGCTGCCGCAGCTCGAGGCGACCCTCGCGACGATGCTCGCCGGACGCGTGGCCGAAGAGATCGAACTCGGTGGCGTCTCGATCGGCAGCGGCTTCGGCCCGGGATCGGATCTCGCCCAGTCAACGGCGCTCGCCCACGGCATCGACCTGCAGTTCGGGCTCGGCAAGCTCGGACCCTACTACGTCGACCCGGCCGAACGGCATATCTTCCTCGTAGGCGGGCTCGTCGAGACCGCTTCCGATCGGCTGCGGAGGGCTTACGCGCGGGCCCGTGCTGTCCTGGAAACGCAAACGACGGCGCTGCGGGCGATCGCCTCGGAACTTGCCGAGGTCGGCTACCTCTCCGCTCAAGACATCGACCGGATCATGCTGGATCACTCGGCGCCTGCGAGCTCGGCCGGAACGCCGGTACCGGCACTCGACATGGGGGCGGCCTGATGTTCGCGCTTCCTCCTGAGGCATTCGAGATCGGCGACCTGCAGCCGCTGGCCGAGGCCATCGAAGGCCTCTGCGCGATCCTCGACGGCGACCGTGAGGCTGTCATCGAAGGCTTGGCCGAGATCCTTAGACGACGCACTGCGTTCGAGGCTCTGAAGCGTCACACCCAATCCAGCCGCGACGCCTTGAAAGACCTGCGAGTCTAAGATCGGAGGCGTGTCGCGGCGAGGACGTTCGTTCCCCCGCCCCGCCCGACCACGCCTCCGACTGTCATCCACCACAAGCCAACCCCGAATCTCACACTCGAACCGGCCACATCGCGCGCCGGGGCGGCGGAGCATGTCCATGTCTGTCCTGAACCAAGGGCCCGGCCCCTTTCCCCATCTCGCGGAGATCGCGCGGAAGTACCGTGCCATCGCCGACGACCTCGATCGCATCGCCCGCGGCCGGCACCCGGGTCAGGATGAACTGCGCGATGCGCCGAGACTGTGGGAGTGGCGGGTGATCGCGTACCCCGTCCCCCATCTCGTCGGAATCGTCCTCGGCCATCCGCTGCTCAGGGACGGCGAGATCTGGACGAGCGAGCTCCTGACCTACGATCCCGAAAGAGGCTACGCCCGCACCCTGTCGAGGTTCTATCGGCTGGAATCGCCATCGTCCGATGGGGACTAATCCCCTCCGGGATTCCCGAGGCGCTCTCCGTCGGAGCGGATACCGGTTCGGCTTTAGCGAGCGCGTCGAATCGAGGACCAAGGGATTCTAACGCAGCGCGTGGTCGGCGTCCGCCCGCTCGATACTATCGCGAGCGGCGAGGCGAATGCCGGTAACGCTCAAACCCTCCGTCGCCGCACGGTCGAGGATCTTCCGCCGCGTCGCGATTGCCTGCGCCGGGTCGGTGTCCCAGATCACCGTCCAGTCCGGATGCGGCATCTGCAGCAGCCGCGAGTGGACGATGTCGCCCCGTCCTGAAGCACGAGTTCGGCGTTGGCGAAACGTGCGCGGCGGCTCGGCGTCAGGAGACCGCCGGCATAGTCGGCGTGGAGATGGCTTAGCCAGATCGTGTCAACCTGATCCAGCCGTGTCCGTCGCTAGTGCAGTGACGCGGACAGAGGATTCACGCGTCCGATGAGACGTGCGAGTCTGGGCCATGGCTCAGACGGTCTGTGTGCTTCTCGATGCGAGCGATGCGGCACGACTGGTTGCGATCGCCAGCGA
>Ga0208493_10095_pt1 | contig 35850 bp, 30 predicted proteins | sample AntDryMetagUQ493_FD_188088 | JGI IMG/M metagenome (GOLD analysis project Ga0208493, IMG submission 188088) | Polar desert microbial communities from Antarctic Dry Valleys - UQ493 (SPAdes) | ecosystem: Environmental > Terrestrial > Soil > Desert | place: Antarctic Dry Valleys | collected 2008-12-31 | reverse complement strand
CGGCCGCGGCGGCGCACCCGCGTCGGCCGCGGCGCCCGAGGCCGCGGCGCCCTGCTCGGCGCGGGGCAGCACCAGCCGGAACCAGAAGGTCGAGCCCGCCCCCTCGCGGCTCTCGACCCCGATCTCGCCGCCCATGAGCGTCACGAGGTGCCGGGAGATCGCGAGGCCGAGGCCGGTGCCGCCGAAGCGCCGGCTGATCGAGCCGTCGACCTGGCTGAACCGCTTGAACAGCCGGTCCTGCTGCGCCGGCGCGATGCCGATGCCGGTATCGACCACCGAGAACCGGACCGTGTCGCCGGGCCGCCCGCCGGGCGCGCCGCCGTCGTCCTCCCGCTCCACGATCACCGTGACCGAGCCCTCGGGCGTGAACTTCACGGCGTTGTTCAGCAGGTTGAGCAGCACCTGACGCAGGCGCCCGGCATCGCCGACCACGAAGGTCGGCAGGGCCGGGTCGATCCGGGCCTCGATGGCGAGGCCGCTGCGGAGCGCGCTGCCCCGCACGATCGAGACCGTGCCGTCGACGATCGAGACCAGCGGGAAGGTGACCGGATCCAGGGTCAGCTCGCCCGCCTCGATCTTCGAGAAGTCGAGGATGTCGTTGACGACCGTCAGCAGGGCCGCGCCGGAGCTCTGGATCAGCTCCAGGCGGCGCCGGTCCTCGTTCTGGATCGCGTCGCCGTCGAGGAGCAGATCGGCGTAGCCCAGGATGCCGTTCAGCGGGGTGCGGATCTCGTGGCTCATGGCGGCGAGGAACTCGCTCTTGGCCGCGCTCGCCCGCTCCGCCTCGGTGCGGGCCGCCTCGGCGTCCCGCGTGGCGGTGCGCAGGGCCGCCTCGACCGCCTTGCGCTCGGTGATGTCGAGATGGAGGCCGACCATGCGCTGCGGCTGGCCGTCGGCTCCGGAGAGCGTCCGGCCCCGCGCGTAGAGCCAGCGCGCGCCGACCCGGAACTCGGCCGCGTAGGGGGTGCCGGACTCGACCGCCCGCCGGATCTCGGTCCAGACATCGGCCACGTCGTCGGGATCGATCAGCGCCGTCCACGCGGACGCCGAGATCGTGTGGGCACCGCCGGTATCCGGCAGACCGTGCATCCGCGCGCTTTCCGGGCTGAGGACGGCGAGCCCCGTGCGCATGTCCCAGTCCCAGGTGCCGGCCTCAGCGGCGTCGAGGGCGATGTCCAGCAGGCCGCGGGCCTCCTCGACGGCGAGCCGCGCCGTGACGATGTCGTCGACGTCGAGCGCGGTCCCGAGCCACTCCGCCACCGCGCCGTCCGCCGGATCGAGGCGAATCGGGATCAGCGAGAGCTTGTGCCACCGGTAGACGCCGTCGTGACGGCGGATCCGCCACTGGCCGCTGTATCCCGTGCCGGTCTCGACGGCCCGGATCCAGGCCGCTTCCATGGCGGCGGCATCCTCCGGGTGATTCCGGACGAGGCGCTCCGCGCGCTCGGGCCCGATCGGCCCGTAATAGGCCTGGAACTGCGCGTTCACGTAGGTCGCCTGGCCGTCCCCGACCCGCATGGTCCAGACGAGGAGCGGCAGAGCCTCGGCGAGGCCCCGGTAGCGCAGCTCGCTGCGGCGCACCTCGTCCTCGGCGCGCCGGCGCTCGGTCACGTCGATCAGCACGCCGAAGAGGCCGGCGCTCGCCCCCTCCCCCCGGGCCATGCCGCGCACGACGACGTCGCGGAGTTCGCCGTCCGGCCGCAGCAGCCGGGCCTCGAAATCGAACCGGGTCCGACGGGCGACCGCGTCGGCGACGATCGCCTCCAGCCGGGCACGGTCGTCGGGATGGTAGATCTCCGAGAAGACGTCGAGGTGCGGCGGCGGGGTCGCGGGGTCGCGGCCCGCGATGGCGTAGAGGCTGGCCGACCAGACCGGCTGCCCGTCCCCGAGCTCGATGCGCCAGTTCCCGACGCTGGCGAGCTGCTCGGCCATGGTGAGCTGGTGGTTCGCCGCCTCCTGGGCGCGGGCCCGCGCGTTGATCTCCCGGTGCTGCTCCCGGATGACCGCCTCGCGGATCGCCGCCTGCGCGATCTCCCGGTCGCGCCGGACATTGGCCTCCGTGAGGCGCAGATGCGCCACGACGACCTCGGCGAGGTCGCGGAGGGCAGCCGCTTCCTCGGGGGAGAAATCGGAGCGGGGCCGGGGATCGGCGAGGCAGAGGGTCCCGATCCGGAGGCCCGGCTGGAGACTCAGCGCGATGCCCGCGTAGAACCGGATCCCGCCCGGTTCGGCGGCGATGGTCAGGTCGCGGAAGCGCGCGTCGAGCCGGGCATCGGGGACCACCACGAGGGCGTCGCTGCGGATCGTGTGCTGGCAGAAGGTCTCCGCCCGCCGCAGCGTGGTCGGCAGCTCCGCGCAGGGGGTCTTGAGCCACTGATGCGTGTCGTCGAGGAAGGCCACGAACGCGGTGCGCACGCCGAACAGGCGGCGGGCCGTCCGGCAGACGGCCTCGAAATGCGGCTCGGACGGGGTCCCGAGGATCGCGAGGGCCTCGAGGGCCGCGAGCCGGTCGCGCTCGTTGTCCGGCTGTGTGTTCACGTACCGTCTCCGGGTGCCGATCGGCAGCTCGGCCGCCACCGAGCGATGCCGCGCCTAGCGCCGCGTTTCAAGCGCGCCTGCCTGCGGCGGCGTGCCCGCGCGCAACCGCGCGGCCTCCAGCGCCCAGACCATGCCCAGCATCATGTAGACGTGGCGCCACTTCTCGATGTCGATCTGGACCGCCTGCAGGAAGAACATCAGCAGCGCCGGCCAGACGATCTGGGCGTGCGCCCGGACCGGCGACGGCCGGGCCAGGAGCCGGAACCCGACGAGGCCGGTCGCCGCCACGAGGCCGATGAACACCGCGCCCCCGAGCCAGCCGCCGTTGGCGAAGGAGCCGATGTAGGAGTTGTGCGGTTCGAGCCCGAAGGTCAGCCGCCAGTGCATCGGCCCCATCCCGAACGGCCGCTCCAGCAGCATGGCGAAGCCGCGGATCTGGTTGCCGAAGCGCCCGGTCTCGCCCTGGTCGTAGTCCTGGGTCAGCGCCGCCCGGGTCTCGAACATCTTGTGGACGTGGTCGACCGAGAGCAGCCCGATCACCGCGGCGGTGCCGAGGACGAGGGTCGCGAGGGTCAGGAGCACGATGCGGCGGCGCAGGCGCGGGGAGGCGCTGCCGGCATAGACCGATCCCACCATCAGGAGCACCGCGACGACGCTCCCGCCCCAGGACCCGCGCGAGAACGACAGGAAGATGCCGGCCACGATGACCAGCAGGCCGGCGAGGGACACGAGCGGCCGGCGGGTGGAGCCGGTGAGCAGGCCGTGCATCAGGTAGAGGGCGCCCAGCGTCAGGAACGAGCCGAAGACGTTCGGGTCCTGGAAGGTGCCCGAGGCCCGGTCGTACTTGTAGAACAGGTCCTCGATCCCGAGCCATTGCAGGTAGCCGACGATGCCCAGCGCCGCCGAGAACACGCAGCTCGCCGTGTAGGCCTTGAGCGCCAGCTCCATCCGGGCGTGCGTGTCGTCCGCGAAGAACATGGCGAAGAAGATGCAGGTGATCGAGAGGTAGATCAGCTGCACGGTCCAGGTGACCGGGAAGTCCTCGTTCAGGTACGGCAGCAGCGCGGTGACGATGGCCGCGAGGTAGAGCAGGAGGAGCGCCACCAGGGGCACCGCCCCGCGGTGCAGCCGCACGCCGAGGCAGAGCCAGAGCAGGATCGTGGGGATCGCGACCGCGTCGTAGGGGGAGGTTTCCGAGAAGGCGAAGCAGGCGAAGAAGATGAACGCCGCGAACAGCGCCTTGGCCAGCCCCTCGACGGCCGCGATGAGCGGGACTCCGCCCACCGACCCGGACGGGACCGGGCCTGCGGGCGCTGCGGTGTGGGCCATGGATACGCGGGCTCCGCGGGCCGGTTACGCGGGCCCGCGCCGTCGGTGATGCCATCCAAACGTTGAGAATCGCCTTCCCGGCGCGCCGCGCCCATCGGCGGCGCACCGCCGGTTCAGGCGCGGCAGGCCTCGAAGCCCTCCTTGATCGCCGCCGGATCGAGGTTGCGGCCGATGAACACCACCCGCGAGACCCGCTCCTCGTCCTTGCCCCAGTCGCCCTGCACGTCGCCGTCGAGGATCATGTGCACGCCCTGGAAGACGAAGCGCTTCGGCTCGTCCGGGAAGGCCACGATCCCCTTGCACCGCAGGATGTCCGGCCCCTGCGACTGGGTCAGGTTCGAGATCCACGGCATGAACTTGTCCGGGTCGACCGCGCCCTCGATCTTCGCCGAGACCGAGCGGATGTCGGAATCGTGGTGGTGGTGGTGACCCGCCTCCAGGAAGTCGGGCTCGACGTCGAGGATGCGGTCGAGGTCGAAGGCGTTGCGCTCGAGCACGGCGTCGAGGGGCACCGCGCAGTTCTGCGTCCGGTGGAGCTTGGCAAGCGGGTTTATCGTGCGGATCTCGGCCTCGACGCGGTCGAGGTCGGCCGGGGAGACGAGGTCGCTCTTGTTGAGCAGGATCACGTCCGCGAAGGCGATCTGGTTCTTCGCCTCGGGCGCGTCCTTCAGGCGGTCGGACAGCCACTTGGCGTCGGCCACCGTCACCACGGCGTCGAGGCGGGCGGCCTCGCCGACATCCTGGTCGACGAAGAAGGTCTGCGCCACGGGGGCCGGGTCGGCGAGCCCGGTGGTCTCGACGATGATCGCGTCGAACTTGCCCCGGCGCTTGACCAGCCCGTCCATGATCCGGATCAGGTCGCCGCGCACCGTGCAGCAGACGCAGCCGTTGTTCATCTCGAACACCTCCTCGTCCGCGCCGACGACGAGGTCGTTGTCGATGCCGATCTCGCCGAACTCGTTGACGATCACGGCGTAGCGCTTGCCGTGGTTCTCGGTGAGGATCCGGTTGAGGAGCGTGGTCTTGCCCGCGCCGAGATAGCCGGTGAGCACGGTGACCGGGATCTTGCCGGCGGCTGAACCGGGAGCGGCCGGGACGGAAGCGTTGCTCGTATCGGACATGACGGGTTCTTCGGTGGCAGGTGCGGGATCGCGCGGGCCTGGACCCGCGAACGTTGTCATATTGTAACAAATCCCGTCAAAGGAAGACGGGGCCACACGGTTTCGCGACCGGGGCGCCGGATCGATTGCCTGTCTGACAAGCTTTGCTCTAGGCACGCGGGACCGCCGGAATCTTCCCGCGGCGCGCCATAGAAAAGCACCAGCGACCGCATTGATGTAGGCGTCGCCCGGTCACGAATCGTACTCTCGTCACGCAGCCCGGACTCTCGGCCCGGACCTAGAAGATCATCCGCATGGACGCCCGAAATCCGCTGGACCAGGACGAGGCCGTCACCGTGCCCGCGCGCGGGCGCCGGTGGCCCGGCCTGCTGGTCGCCGTCGTGCTGCTCGCGCTCGCCCTCGGCGCCGCCTTCGCGTTTCCCGACCGGACCCGCGAGACCGTCGCGCACCTCGTCGCGGCGGTGACCGGGATGTTCGCCCCGGGCAACCCCGACCCGGGCATCGACGTCGAGAAGGCCGGTCCGGTGGAGCGGGTGTTCCGGCCGTCCAAGGAGCAGCGCGCCGCCTTCGAGATCCTGCCGGTCGCCAACCTCGTGTTCCGGCCCGAAGGCACGGCCGAGGGACGCATCGCCCTCAACGAGGACGACAACGTCCCGGTGGTCTCGCCCTATGCCGGCCGGGTGACGAAGGTCCTGGTCCGCGCCGGCGACGACGTGAAGGCCGGCGACGTGCTGCTGACGCTCGAGGCCACCGACATGGTCCAGGCGCAGAACGACTATCAGGCGGCCGTGAACAACCTCCAGAAGCAGCAGGCGCTCCTGAAGCTCGACCAGACCATCGCGCAGCGCCAGCAGGAGCTGTTCCAGGCCCACGCGACGGCGCTGAAGGACTACCAGTCGGCGCAGAACGACGTCATCGCCGCCCAGAGCGACCTGAAGACCGCCGAGGGCGCCCTCGACGCGGTGAAGAGCCGCCTGCGCCTGTTGGGCAAGACCGACGCCGAGATCGCCGCCTTCGAGAAGAAGGGCACGATGAGCGCCGAGACGCAGATCCGGGCGCCGATCGCCGGCACGATCGTCCAGCGCAAGGTCGGCATCGGACAGTACCTCTCCGCCTCCAGCGACCCGGTCTTCGTGATCGGCGACCTGTCGACGGTCTGGCTCGTGGCCAACGTCCGCGAGAGCGAGATCCCGAAGATCCGCATCGGCCAGGAGGTCGAGGCGAAGGTGGCGGGCTTCGGCGCGCGGGTGTTCAAGGCCCGGGTGAACTACATGGCCTCCAGCCTCGACCCGGCGACGCGGCGGCTCGCCGTGCGCAGCGAGGTCGACAACCCGGACCGGGTGCTGCGGCCGGAGATGTTCGCCACCTACACGATCATCACCGGCAAGGGCGAGCCGAGCCCGAGCGTGCCGGTGGCCGCCATCGTGTACGAGGGCGACCGCACCCACGTCTGGGTGGCCCGGCCGGACGGCGCCGTGGAGGCGCGCGACATCAAGCTCGGCCTGATCAACGGCGACAACGCCCAGGTCGTGCAGGGCCTGCGCGCGGGCGAGCAGGTCGTCACCCGGGGGGCCCTGTTCATCGACCGGGCGGCCACCGGCGACAAGGCGTCCTGAGCGGGGATCCGGTCCGATGAACGCCCTGATCGCCTTCTCGCTGCGCCAGCGCGTGCTGGTGGTGCTGCTGTTCGTCGTGATGCTCGGCGTCGGCTACGGCGCCTACACGCAGCTCAACATCGAGGCCTACCCGGATCCGGTCCCGCCGCTCGTCGACGTGATCACCCAGAACCCGGGCCAGTCGGCCGACGAGATCGAGCGCTACATCACCATTCCCCTGGAGGTGGCGCTCGCCGGCATCCCGAACGCCCAGGTGGTCCGGACGATCTCGCTGTTCGGCCTCTCGGACGTGAAGGTCCAGTTCAACTACGAGTACACGTACGAGCAGGCGCTGCAGCGGGTCCTCAACCGCCTGTCGCAGGCCCCGACGCTGCCCAACGGCGCCACGCCGCAGATCTCGCCGACGAGCCCGGTGGGCGAGATCATGCGCTACAAGCTCGTCGGCCCGGCCGGCTACTCGCCCATGGACATGAAGACCCTGCAGGACTGGGTGCTGCAGCGCCGGTTCAAGGCGATCCCCGGCGTCGTCGACGTCACGGCCTTCGGCGGCAAGGCCAAGGAGTACGAGGTCGCGGTCGACCTGAACCGCCTCCAGGCCCAGGGCCTGACCCTGGTGCAGCTGACCAACGCGCTGAACAACGCCTCGATCAACGTCGGCGGCCAGACGCTGAACGTCGGGCAGCAATCGGCGGTGGTGCGCGGCATCGGCCTGATCCGCGACATGGACGACATCCGGGACACGATGATCAGCCTCGTCAACGGCACCCCGGTGCTGGTGCGGGACGTGGCGGAGGTGCGCGTGTCGAACGCCCCGCGCCTCGGCATCGTCGGCCACGACAACCAGCCCGACATCGTCGAGGGCATCGTGCTCATGACCCGCGGCGGCAAGAGCCTGCCGACGCTGGAGCGGGTCGAGGCCGAGATCGACAAGATCAACAGCTCCACGATCCTGCCGCCCGACGTGAAGATCGAGCGGATCTACGACCGCTCGGGCCTGATCCACACCACCACCCACACGGTGATGCACAACCTCGTCTTCGGCGTGGTGCTGGTCTTCGTGGTGCAGTGGCTGTTCCTCGGCTCGCTCACCAGCGCGATCATCGTGGCGGCCACGATTCCGTTCGCGCTCGGCTTCGCGATCCTGATCCTGGTTGTGCGCGGCGACTCGGCCAACCTCCTGTCGCTCGGCGCGATCGATTTCGGCCTGATCGTCGACGCGACCGTGATCATGGTGGAGAACGTCTTCCGCCACATCGCCGAGCCCGACCACGTGAAGGGCGAGGCCCCGCCCAGCGGCCTGACGGGCCGGCTCGGCACCATCGCGGTCGCCGGCCGCGAGGTGAACCGGGCGATCTTCTTCTCGGCGACCATCATCATCGTCGGCTTCCTGCCGCTGTTCACGATGACCGGCGTCGAGGGCCACATCTTCGGGCCGATGGCCAAGACCTACGCGTACGCGCTGCTGGGCGGCCTGCTCGCGACCTTCACGGTCTCGCCCGCGCTCTCGGCCCTGATGCTGCCGAAGAAGCTCGAGGAGCGCGACACCCTGATCGTGCGGGTGCTGCGCGTCGGCCACGAGGCGGCTCTGCGCTTCGGCCTGCGCAACCGCGTCCTGGCGATCGCCGTGATGCTGGCGGTGCTCCTGGTTTCGGGCCTCACGGCCCGCAATCTCGGCCTCGAGTTCCTGCCGCGTCTCGAGGAGGGCAACCTCTACGTGCGCGGGACGATGCCGTCCTCGATCTCGCTGGAGGCCGGCAACGCCTACGTCCAGCGCATGCGCAAGATCTTCCAGGAGGTTCCGGAGGTCACCACCGTCCTGTCGCACCAGGGCCGCCCGAACGACGGCACCGACGCCACCGGCTTCTTCAACGTCGAGATCCTGGCGCCGCTCAAGCCGATCGACCAGTGGCGCAAGGGCCTCGACAAGGAGACGCTGATCCAGGACCTCAGCAAGAAGCTGGAGGCGGAATTCCCCGGCATCGAGTTCAACTTCTCGCAGTATATCGAGGACAACGTCCAGGAAGCGGCCTCGGGCGTGAAGGGCGAGAACTCGGTCAAGATCTACGGCAACGACCTCGCCCAGCTGACCAAGACCGCCAACGCCGTCAAGGCCGCGCTCGCCACCGTCCCGGGCGTCACCGACCTGTCGGTGTTCGAATCCCTCGGCCAGCCGACGGTGCGGATCGACGTCGACCGCCACAAGGCCGCGCGCTACGGCCTGTCGATCGGCGACGTGAACACCACGATCCAGGCGGCGATCGGCGGCCAGACCGCGGGCGACCTCTACGAGTACGGCTCCGACCGCCACTTCCCGATGCGGGTGCGGCTCGCCAAGGAGTACCGCTCCTCGCTCGCGGGCATCCGCAACATCGCGGTCGGCGCCCAGAACCCCAACGGCGGCGTGATCCAGGTGCCGCTCTCCGAGATCGCCGACGTCGACCTCGTCTCCGGCGCCTCGTTCATCTACCGCGAGGACCAGCAGCGCTATATCCCGGTGAAGTTCTCGGTGCGCGGCCGCGACCTCGGCAGCGCTGTGCTGGAGGCCCAGCGCAAGGTCGCCGATGCGGTCGACCTGCCGCCGGGCTACCGGCTGGAATGGGTCGGGCAGTTCACCAACCTGAAGGAGGCGGCCGCTCGCCTCAGCCTCGTGGTGCCGATCACGCTGCTGCTGATCGCGCTGCTCCTCTACATCAACTTCTCGTCGGTGGCCGACATGCTGCTGACCCTGTCGGTCATCCCGATGGCGATGATCGGCGGCATCTTCGCCCTGGCGCTGACCGGCACGCCGTTCTCGATCTCGGCGGCGATCGGCTTCATCGCGCTGTTCGGGATCTCGACCATGGAGGGCGTGATCCTGCTCGCCTACTACAACCAGCTGCTCGACGAGGGCTGGAAGCGGCAGGAGGCGGTCTGGCACGCCGCCGTGGTGCGCATGCGCCCGGTGATGATGACCTGCGTGGCGGCCTGCGTCGGCCTGCTGCCGGCCGCGGTCTCCACCGGCATCGGCTCGCAGGTGCAGAAGCCGCTGGCGCTCGTGGTGGTGGGCGGCATCATCCTGGCGCCGAACCTGATCCTCGTGATCGTCCCGGTGCTGATCTCCCTGTTCTCCCGGCGTCGCCCGAACCCGGACGCCCAGGCGCGGCCCGCGCACCGGGCCGCCGCGTGAGCCGGCTCAGGAGCGCGCGCGGCGAGGCCGTCGTGGCCCCGCCCGTTGCAGGGGCGCCACAACGGCCTCGCCGCGCGCGCCATCTGGGAACGGTCGGATTGACTTGGCAGCGGGTCGCGCCGCTCTACCGAGGTGAGCTTTTCGGGGGCGGGATGGTGAGCTTTGCGCCGAGACGGTGCGGACGGGCGACCGCGTGGCTGGCGGCCTCCCTCGGCCTGTCGGCCTGCGCGGTCGGCCCGAACTACGTGGCGCCCGAGGCTCCGCCGGTCGGCCGCTACACCAAGGAACCGCTGCAGAATCCCTCCGCGGCCGACAAGATCCGGACCCGGCAGGGCGGCTCGGCCGACCAGAGCTTCGTCTCCGGCGCCGATATTCCTGGCTCGTGGTGGACCCTGTTCCACTCCAAGGCGCTGAACCGCCTCGTCGAGCAGGCGCTCGCCAACAACCCGACGCTGGAGGCGGCGCAGGCCTCCCTGCGGGTGGCGCAGCAGAACGTGCTCGCCCAGAAGGGCACGCTCTACCCGAGCCTGACCGCGACGCCGCAGATCCAGGGGGCGCTGGCGCCCGGCCTCGACCTGCAATCGCCCCTCAACAACCAGAACCAGTATCTCTACAGCCTGTCCACGCCGCAGGCGGTGGTCTCGTACAATCCCGACGTGTTCGGCGGGAACCGCCGGCAGATCGAGTCCCTGGAGGCCACCACCGAGAACCAGCGGTTCCAGCTGGAAGCGGCCTACCTGAGCCTGACCGCCAACGTCGTCGCCGCCGCGATCCAGGAAGCGTCCCTGCGCGCGCAGATCGACGCGACCCGCAAGGTGATCCAGGCGCAGACCGAGGTGCTGCAGCTCTACAACAAGCAGCTGTCGCTGGGTCAGATCGCCGGGGCCGACGTGGTGCAGCAGCAGGCAGCGCTGGCGCTGTCGCAGCAGCTGCTGCCGCCGCTGGAGAAGGCGCTCGCCCAGCAGCGCAACCTGCTGACCGCGCTGGCAGGACGCCTGCCCTCCGACGAGGTCTCCGAGACCTTCGACCTCGCCGCCCTGCGCCTGCCGACCCGGCTTCCGGTGAGCCTGCCCTCGCGGCTCGTGCAGCAGCGGCCCGACGTGAAGGCGGCGGAGGCCCTGGTGCAGCAGGCGAGCGCCAATGTCGGCGTCGCGGTGGCGAACCGCCTGCCGCAGTTCAGCCTGACCGCTACGGGCGGCTCCAGCGCCACGCGGATCGCGCAGGTGACCAGTCCGGGCGCGGCGTTCTTCACGATCATCGGGCAGGCGACGGCGCCGATCTTCGATGCCGGCACCCTGTTCCGGCGGCAGCGCGCCGCCGAGGAATCGCTGACGGAGGCGCAGGCGCAGTACAAGGCGACGGTGATCACCGCCTTCCAGAACGTCGCGGACGCACTGCGGGCGCTCCAGGCCGACGCGAAGGCCGTGGCCGCTGCCGACGCCGCGGTGAGCGCCACGAACCAGAGCCTCGCGCTGATCCGCAAGCAGTACACCGCCGGGGCGATCACCTCCTCGCAGGTGCTGATCGCCCAGCAGGGCTATCTCTCGGCGCTGGTGACCTCGGCGGCGGCGCGGGCCACCCAGTACGCCGACACCGCCGCCCTGTTCGTGGCCCTGGGCGGCGGCTGGTGGAACCGCGCCGACGTGGCGCCGCCCCCGCCCGAGAAGGACCCGCTGAAGTTCCTCTGACGGGGTCGCGTCAGGTGTACATCGCGATGGCGTCCTGCAGCATCTGGTCGGTGGTGCTCATGACCTTGGTGTTGGCCGTGTAGGCCTGCTGGGTCTCGATCATCTTCGAGAACTGATCCGAGATCCCGGCATTCGACTGCTCCACCGAGCCGGCCGTGACGGTCGCGCCGTTGAGGCCGTAGCTCGGTGTCCCGGACTGGCCGGTGGCCACGTAGGTGCCGCCGTCGAGGGAGGCGAGGTTGTCCTGCATGCCGAACTGCGCCAGCTGCAGCGTGCCGAGGGCCAGGGTGCTGCCGTCCGCGGCCGTGCCCGTGAGGGTGCCGGCGGGCGAGACCGCGAGGCTCGCCAGGGTGCTGGCGCCGGTCGGGACCTGCACGGGGGTCGTCGCCGAGGGGCCGGCGAACAGGTAGTAGCCCGCGCCGTTGGAGAGGTAGCCGCTGGCGTCCGGCGCGAAGTCGCCGCGCCGGGTGTAGCCGGTATCGCCGCCGAAGGCCGGGCTGTCCGGCGTCCCGGTGTTCTTCTTGACGATGAAGTAGCCGTTGCCCGAGATCGCGAGGTTGGTCGACACGCCGGTCGACTGCATCGTGCCCTGGATGTTGAGGCTGTTGCGCGTGCTCGGCAGCACGCCCCCGGCCAGCTGCGTGCTGTCGCCGGTCTCGGCCAGCATGTCGGCGAACCGCGTCTCGGTGGACTTGAAGCCCACCGTCTGGGTGTTGGCGATGTTCCCCGAGATGTTGTTCAGGGCCAGCGACTGCGCCGAGGCGCCGGAAATCGAGTTCGAGAGCGCAGTGAAAAGGCCCATCGGGGTCTCCGTTCGCCGGAGCGGCACGGTCCCCGATCCGACGGAGGCCGATAAGAGCCCGATATGGTTAACCGACGGTGTGTGACCGCGTGTTGCTGGGTCGGCGCGCCGCTCGCGCGACGCCGGCGGAGCGGTCACGCCCCGAGGACGCTCAGCACGATCTCGCGTCGGTGCGGCCGGTCGCGGTGCTCGATCAGGTAGATCCCCTGCCACGTGCCGAGCGCCAGCGCCCCGCCGACCAGCGGGATGGTCAGGGCCGAATCGGTGACCAGGGTGCGGATATGGGCCGGCATGTCGTCCGGCCCCTCGGCGCCGTGGACGTAGCCGGCCTGCCGCGGCGCGAACCCGTCCAGCGCGGTCATCAGGTCGGTCTGGACGTCGGGGTCGGCATTCTCCTGGATGGTCAGCGAGGCCGAGGTGTGCCGGCAGAACACCGTGACGAGCCCGTCCCGGACGCCGCTGCCGCGCACGAACTCGGCCACCGCCGCGGTGAAATCCGTGAAGCCCGGCCCCGGGGTCGCGACGGTGAGGCGGCCGCTGGCGTGGCGCGCCACCGGGCCGGAGGCCAGCGCCTCGACCGGCCCGATCCTGCCCTCCCGGCCGTGTCCCTGCCTCATGCGGTCTTCTCCATCAGCGTCGCGCCCGGCGCGATCTCGCGCTCGCCCCGGGCGAGGATCCGTTCGAGCACGTCGATCCGGTCGGCCTCCGCGGGCGGCTTGTCCCAGCGGATGCGGCTGACCCGGGGGAAGCGCATGGCCACGCCCGACTTGTGCCGGGTCGAGCGCTGCACGCCCTCGAAGGCGATCTCGAGGACGAGCCCGGCCTCGCGGCCGTGGGCGACCTCGCGCACCGGGCCGAAGCGCTTGGTGGTGTTGTTGCGGACGTAGCGGTCGAGCTTGGCGAGCTCGGCGTCGGTGAAGCCGTGATAGGCCTTGCCCACCGGCACCAGCTCGTCGCCGCCCTCGGGCGCCTCTCGCCAGACCCCGAACGTGTAGTCCGAGTAGAAGGACGAGCGCTTCCCGTGCCCGCGCTGGGCATACATCATCACGGCGTCGACGATGTGCGGCTCGCGCTTCCACTTCCACCACGGCCCCTTGGGGCGTCCCGGCAGGTAGGGGCTGTTGAGGCGCTTGAGCATCACGCCCTCGATGGCGTCGGCATCCGCGCCGGCGCCCACCGAGGCCGGATCCGCCCGGGCGGCCGCCAGGGCCTCCCAATCCGCGAAGGGCACGAGCGGCGAGATGTCGATCCGCGCGTGGTCGAGGCGCGTGACCAGCGCCTCCAGCTTCTGCCGCCGTGTTGCGAACGGCTCCCCGCGCAGATCGTCGCCCTCCAGGGTGAGGAGGTCGTAGGCCCGCACGTGGGCCGGGAACTCCTCCAGGAGCTTGCCCGTCACGGCCTTCCGGTTCAGGCGCTGCTGCAGCACGTTGAAGCTCTGCACCCGCCGCTCGCGGAGGATCAGCAGCTCGCCGTCGAGGGCGCCCGCGAAGGTGATGGCCTCGGCGAGGTCCGGGAACGCCCCGGTGATGTCCTCGCCGGTGCGGGAATAGACTTTCCCGACCTGCTGGCCGGCCCGGTCGAGACCGCCGACGAGCTGGACGCGGATGCCGTCCCACTTCCACTCGGCCGAGAAGGCCTCGGCCTCCAGCTTCTCGAGCTCGGCCTCCTCCTCGATCGGGTGCGACAGCATCGGCGGCCGGAACGGCGCGGGGTTCAGGGTCTCGGGCCGCTCGGCCCGGCCCTCGACCCAGGCGAACAGAGTCTCGAAGGGCGGGGTCAGGCCGTGCCAGACCTCCTCGACGGCGTCGGCGTCGTGGCCGCCCAGCGCGCCGACGGCCGTCTTGGCGAGCCGCGCCGACACGCCGACCCGCAGGTTGCCGGTGACGAGCTTCAGGAGCGCCCAGCGCCCGGTCTCGTCGAGGGCGTCGAGCCAGTCCGCGAGATGGCGGGGCAGCTCGCGCTTGGGGATGGTCGCGAGGGTCTCCACGACCTCGGCCAGGGTCGGGACGTGGGGCGGCGGATTGTTGTGGCCGGGGCCCGGCTCCCGCGGCGCCTCCGTCGGTCCCGGCCAGATCAGCGCCGTCGTCTCCGCGAGGTCGCCCACGTAGTTGTGCGAGAGCCGGAACAGCACCGGGTCGATCCGCTCCTCCACCAGCCCGCGGATCAGGGCCGGCTTGGCCTCGCGGAAGCTCAGCGTGCCGGTCATGGCGCCCAGCGCGTAGCCGCGCTCGGGGTCGGGCGTGCGCGCGAAGTAGTCCTGGAGCATGCGCAGCTTCGCGTTGCGGCGCGGCTCGTAGGCGAGGCGGTCGAGGAGATGGGCGAACTCGTTCACGCGGCCGCCTCCGCCTCAGAGTTCGCCTCCGAGGTCCCCTCGACCTCGCCGTCATCGCCGTAGCCGAGCAGGTGGAGCGGCTTCGCCCGGATGCCCTGCGTCCCGCACCAGTGGACCAGCGCGTCCTCCTGCCCGTGCGTCACCCAGACCTCCCCGGCGCCGGTGTCGCGGATGGTGCGGCACAGGTCAGGCCAGTCGGAATGGTCGGAGATCACCAGCGGCAGCTCGACGCCCTTCTGGCGGGCGCGGGCGCGCACCCGCATCCAGCCCGAGGCGAAGCAGGTCACCGGGTCGGGGAATTTGCGGGACCACAGGTCCTGGATCGACGAGGGCGGGCAGAGAACGATCGCCCCGTGCAGGTCCTTGCGCTCGGCGGCCACGACCTTGGGCGTTTCGCCCAGCGGCACGCCCTCCTCCTTGTACAGCGTGGTGAGCTTCTCCATGGCGCCGTGCAGGTGGATCGGGCGGTCCCAGCCCTCCTCGCGCAGGAGCGCCATCACCCGCTGCGCCTTGCCGAGCGCGTAGGCCCCCACGATGTGGGCGCGCTCCGGGAACAGTCTGACCGATTCGAGGAGCTTGCGGACCTCGCCCCGCGTGTCGGGGTGGGTGAAGACCGGCAGGCCGAAGGTCGCCTCGGTGATGAACACGTCGCAGGGCACGACCTCGAACGGCAGGCAGGTCGGGTCCGGCGCGCGCTTGTAGTCGCCCGAGACCACGACGCGGACGCCGTCCCGCTCGATGGCGATCTGCGCCGAGCCGAGCACGTGGCCGGCCGGGGCGAAGCGCACGGTGACGTCGCCGACGCGGAGCGCCGCCCCGAGCGGCGCCTCCTGCCGCTGGCGGCAGAAATCCGCGCCGTAGCGCACCGCCATGATCCGCAGGGTCTCGGGCGTCGCCAGCACGTGGCCGTGGCCCGCGCGGGCGTGGTCGGCGTGCCCGTGGGTGATGAGCGCGCGCTCCACCGGCCAGGTCGGATCGACGTGGAAGCGCCCGAGGGGGCAGTAGAGACCCTCGCGGGTCAGGGTGAGGAGATCGCTGGCGCGTATCGGCATCGGGTCCGTGCTGCCGGTGGAGTCCGCCGGTGGCCCCGGTATATAGGCGCCCCCGAACCGGCAGACGCATGGCCTCGCAGCTCAGTTCCGGCGACCTCCTCGCCGATCGCCGCTACCGCTACGCCGAGGCCTGCCTCGCCGACGGCGACCACGCGGGCGCCGCCGACCTCGCCGAGCAGGCCCTGGAGCGCGCCCCGCGCTACGCGCCGGCCTGGCTCCTGCTGGGCCGGGCGCGCGCGGGTCTGGCCACCTCCGGCACCGATCCGGCCCTGCGCGACGCGGCGGCGCAGGCCTACGCCCGCGCCCTCGACATCGATCCCGAGGACCGGCTGGGCGTGCGCGCGCATCTCGTCCGCCTGGGCGGCGGCGACACCCTCCCGGTCCTGTCGCCGGCCTATGTCCGCGCCCTGTTCGACGACTACGCGCCGCGCTTCGAGCGCCACCTCGTGGAGGGCCTCGGCTATGTCGGCCCGCAACTCGTCCGCGACGCCCTGCCGCGCGCTCCGGAGCGCTTCGCGGTCGCCCTCGATCTCGGCTGCGGCACGGGGCTGATGGGCGAGGTCGTGCGCGACCGGGTCGATCATCTCACCGGGATCGACCTCTCCCCCGGGATGCTGGCGCTGGCGCGGACCAAGACGGCGCGGGGTCGGCCGCTCTACGAGCGCCTCGTCGAGGGCGATGTCGCCGCCGCCCTGGCCGACCTGCCGGAGGCCTCGGCCGACCTCTGCCTCGCCGCGGACGTCCTGATCTACGTCGCGGACCTGGCGTCGTTCCTGGCGGGCGTGGGGCGGGTCCTGCGGCCCGGCGGCCTCGGTGCCTTCACGGTGCAATCCCACGACGGCCCCGGCTCCGTCCTGGGCGAGGACGGCCGCTACGCCCACGCGGATGCCCATCTCGCGGCGACGGCCGCCGTGTCCGGCTTGGAACGGCTGGCGGCGAGGCCCGCGGAAGTCCGGCGGGAGGGAGGACGGCCGGTACCGGGGCGCGTCGTTGTGTTGCGGCGCACATCGGCATGAAACCGCTCCGCTATTCGTCCATTGTCAGTCGACCGCGACTGGGCGCGGCGGCTCGATCGGGGGATCAGCATGGCGGAATACGGAAGTCGGACAGGCGGTGCAGCACCGGAGCGGAAACCTGAGCCTCCAGCCGACAAGTCGTTTCCCGCCGACCCGCGAACCCGAATTCCCTTCGCGATCGCCCTGGCGGCGCTCGCGGGCTGCGCCGACTCCATCGGCTTCCTGGAATTCTCGCAGCTCTTCATGTCGTTCATGTCGGGCAACACCACCCGCTTCGGCGTGGCGGTGGCCAACGGCGACTGGGAGAATGTCAGCCGCGTCGCCAGCACCATCTGCATGTTCTGCTTCGGCGCCTTCCTGGGGACGCTGATCGCCGCCTGGGTCGGGCGCTGGCGCCTCGCCGTGCTGCTCACGCTCCAGGCCCTGCTGCTCGCCGGCGGCCTGCTGATGCCCTGGGGTACCTTCGCCTACCCGCTGCACGCCTACCCGATCGTCCTGGCGCTGGGCCTCCAGAACGCGACGCTGCAGGACGAGGGCGGCCGCTCCCTGGCCCTCACCTACGTCACGGGCGCCGTGGTGCGTTTCGGCACGGGCTGCGCCAACCTGCTGCTCGGCACGGTGGCGCCCTCCTTCTGGATCCAGGCGCCGCTCTGGGCCGGACTGAGCACCGGCGCGGTCGTGGGTGGCCTGCTCGACATGCGCTACGGCGAATCGGCCTTCCTGTTCCCGGCGGCTCTGGCCGCCATCCTGGCCCTGATCGCGATCGCCCTCACCGTCGCCAAGCCGGGCAGCACCCTGGTCGCCGGATCGTCCCCGGCACCCGATGCCAGCCCGAAGGCCGAGGTCATCGACGCGATCCACTGAGACCCGACCGGGGCAGGTGGGGTCAGCCGTCGGAATCCCGGATGCTGCCCCGGCCCTGCTTGATCGCGGCGCGGCTCTTCTTCGTGCCGATGCGCCGCTCCTGCGAGCCCCGGGTCGGCTTCGTGGGCCGGCGGATCGGCGGCGGCGGCTTGGCCGCCTCCGCCACGAGATCGACCAGCCGCTGCAGCACGTCGGCCCGGTTGCGTTCCTGTGTCCGGTGCCGCTGCCCCGCGAGGACGAGGACGCCGTCCTTGGTCATCCGCCGCCCGGCGAGCCGCGCGAGGTTGGCCTTCACCCGCTCGTCGATGGCGGGGGACGCCAGCGCCGCCCAGCGGAGCTGGACGGCGGTCTCGACCTTGTTGACGTTCTGTCCGCCGGCGCCCGAGGCGCGCATGAAGGACAGCTCGATCTCGTCCTCGTCGATGGCGATGCGCGGCGTCACCCGCAGGGGCATGGCGGCCTCCCCGGCAGCGCGATGACGGCGCGCGGGCGGATGCGGATCGGCGGCTCCATCACCATATCTGTCCTGTGCTTCCCGCCCCGCTCACCGCGCCCCGTCGGAGCGATCTCCGGCAACCTCCCGGACGGAGCGACCCGGGCCGCGCCGCCGGTCGCCGCGCGTCGGCTCAGGCCGCCTCGGCCGGCGTGCGGGCGCGCAGCGCCAGGGCGTGCAGGCCCCGCTTGAACGCGTCGTCGAGCAGCGCGTTCACCAAGCGGTGCCGCTCGACGCGGCTCTTGCCCTCGAACGCCGACGCGACGATGTCGAGCCGGTAATGGGTCTCGCCCCCCGGCCGCGCTCCGGCGTGGCCGGCATGCAGATGCGACTCGTCGATCACGTCGAGCCGCGCCGGCGCGAGCTGCTCCCGCAGACGCGCCTCCATCCAGTCCCGCAGGGTGCCACCCGCGCCCGCACCGTCCGCCATCGTGCCCTCGCGTCGTGTCCGTGGGCGCCGTCAAGCCCGATCCCGCGCATGCGTCATCAGGCCCGGTGCCCTTGTGTCTCAGGTCCGCCCCCTCATAATCGGCTCGTCATGGATCTCAACTCGCGCCTGTTCGACAGCATCCGGATCAAACCGTCCTGCGACGAGCCGAAGGCCGCGGCCGAGGCCGTCTGCGAGAGTCCGGGCTGCACCCATCCGGGCCTCTACAGGGCACCGAAGGGGCGGAAGGCCGAGGGCCAGTACTGGCGCTTCTGCATCGACCATGTCCGCGCCTACAACGCCACCTACAATTACTTCGACGGCATGAACGACGCCGCCGTGCAGGCCTACCAGAAGGACGCGATCATCGGGCATCGTCCGACCTGGGCGATGGGCGTGAACCGGACCGGTCAGGCCAAGCCGGAGAACGAGCCGGCCCGCGACTGGGCCTACGTCGATCCGCTCGGCATCCTGCGCGGCGAGGGCGTCGGCGACGCGCGCCGGCGCGCCCGCCAGCCCGAGGAGCCGCGCAAGCCCAAACACTCGGCGACGGTGCGCCGCGCCCTCGACGTGATGGGCCTCGAGGAGGGGGCGGACTCGGCCGCCATCAAGGCGCAGTACAAGGTGCTGGTGAAGCGCTTCCACCCCGACGCCAACGGCGGCGACCGGTCGTTCGAGGAGCGCCTGCGCGACATCATCCGCGCCCACGACGTGCTCCGCGCGGCGGGTCTCTGCTGAGCGGCACGAACGATGCACGCCGGTTCGCAGCCAGGATAGGGCAAACCGCGCGGGGCGACCCTATATGGGATCCATGCCGGTCGGTGGCGCGCGAGCGCGCCGCCGTCTAAGGATGGCTCCGCCCCGCCGCGGAGGCCCGGCTCGACGTTCTTCCGCGCGGATGCTTCACTGTTTGGGAGTGGAGCGCCCGCGCCTCACGAGGTTCCGAATGCTCTCTGACGCTACGCCCGCCGCGCTGCCCGATCGCACCGTCTCCGTCCGCGATGTCTTCGGCATCGACCTCGACCTCAAGGTCCCGGCCTTCGCCGAGCCCGAGGAGCACGTGCCGGATGTCGACCCGGACTACATCTTCGACCGGGAGACGACGCTGGCGATCCTGGCCGGCTTCGCCCGCAACCGTCGCGTGATGGTCACCGGCTATCACGGCACCGGCAAGTCGACCCACATCGAGCAGGTGGCCGCCCGGCTGAACTGGCCGTGCATCCGGATCAACCTCGACAGCCACGTCTCGCGCATCGACCTCGTCGGCAAGGACGCCATCGTCCTGCAGGACGGCAAGCAGGTCACCGCCTTCCAGGACGGCATCCTGCCCTGGGCGCTGCAGAACAACGTCGCCCTCGTGTTCGACGAGTACGATGCCGGCCGCCCGGACGTGATGTTCGTGATCCAGCGCGTGCTGGAGCTCTCGGGCCGGCTGACGCTGCTCGATCAGAAGCGCGTGATCCGCCCGCACCCGGCCTTCCGGCTGTTCGCCACCGCCAACACGGTGGGCCTGGGCGACACGTCGGGCCTCTATCACGGCACCCAGCAGATCAACCAGGGCCAGATGGACCGCTGGTCGATCGTCACCACGCTCAACTACCTGCCGCACGACCGCGAGGTCGACATCGTGCTCTCGAAGGCGACCCATTACCGGGGCGACCAGGGCCGCGACATCGTCAACCGGATGGTGCGCGTGGCGGACCTGACCCGCAACGCCTTCATGAACGGCGACCTCTCGACCGTCATGAGCCCGCGCACGGTGATCACCTGGGCCGAGAACGCCGACATCTTCAAGGATATCGGCTTCGCGTTCCGGGTGACCTTCCTCAACAAGTGCGACGAGCTGGAGCGGACGCTGGTGGCCGAGTTCTACCAGCGCGCCTTCGGCAAGGAGCTGCCCGAGAGCGCGGTGAACGTCGCGCTGAGCTGACCCGCATGGAGGACGCGATGGCGCATCCGGCCCCCGCGCGCGAGGACGCCCCGGCGACTGCGCATGCCCGGGGACGGACGCGCCACGCGGACGATCTCTACACCTGGGTTCAGGAGCAGGTGGCACTGCTCCGCGCCGGCCGGGTGGACGCGCTCGACCTCGACAACATCGCCGAGGAGCTGAGCGACGTGGGCCTGAGCGAGTATTACCGGCTCCAGAGTGCGGTCGAAATCATTATCCTTCACATGCTGAAGTGGGACCATCAGCCGGAACGGCGAAGCCGCAGTTGGGCACTCAGCATCGCCGAGCATCGGGAGCGCGCCACGATCCAACTGCGGAAGAGCCCGGGCCTGAAGTCGAGCCTCAATGAGATTCGGCACGACAGCTTCCGGCTCGGTCGCCTCGGGGCAGCCCGGCAGATGAAGCGCTCGCCCAAAACCCTGCCCGCGGACTGTCCCTACAGCTGGGATGAGATCCTGAACCGCCCCTTCGCGTTCGAGGACGACCGGTAGCGCTGATGTCCATCTCCAACCGCAAACCCGGCGAGCGCCGCGAACCCGTGGCCGAGCCCCTGAAGCGCTCGGTGGCCGGGTGCCTGCGCGCCATCGCCCGGCGCTCCGAGGTCGAGGTCACCTACGCCACCGACCGGCCGGCGCTGACCGGCGACAAGGCCCGCCTGCCCGAGCCCCCGCGCAAGCTCTCGGCGCAGGACGTCGCGGTGCTGCGCGGCAACGCCGACGCCATGGCGCTGCGGCTCGGCTGCCACGACGTCGCCGTCCACCGCCGCCTCGCCCCCGAGAACAGCGCCGCCCGGGCGGTCTATGACGCGGTGGAGCAGGCGCGCGTGGAGGCGATCGGCTCGCGCCGGATGGCGGGCGTCGCCAGCAACATCTCGGCGATGCTGGAGGACCGCTATCACCGGGGCGGCAAGTACGAGACCATCACCGACCGGGCCGACGCCCCGATGGAGGACGCCGTCGCCCTGATGGTGCGCGAGCGCCTGACCGGCCAGAAGCCGCCCGAGGCCGCCACCAAGATCGTCGATCTGTGGCGGGAGCACATCGAGGCCAAGGCCGGCCCGAACCTCGACGGGCTACTCGGCTCGATCGAGGACCAGCGCAAGTTCGCCCGCTCGGTGCGCGAGCTCCTCACCTCCCTCGACATGTCGGACGAGACGCCGTTCGACGCCGAGGACGACGAGAACGACGACGAGAACGACGCCCAGGACGACGAGCAGAATCCCAGCGAGGGCGACTCGGAGGAGAAGAGCCAGGGCGAGCGCGCCGAGATCGAGACCTCCGAGGAGGCCTCCGACGAGATCGAGGAGGGCGCGCAGGAATCCGCCGACGCGCCGTCCGGTGAGTTGCCCGAGGAGGCCGAGGACGCGGAGTCGGAGGAGGCGTCGGAGGCGTCGCGCCCGCCGCAGCGGCAGGGCAACGAGGCGCGCGGGCCCGAGTACAAGGTGTTCAATCCGCGGTTCGACGAGGTCATCCACGCCGAGGAGCTGTGCGACGCCGACGAGCTGTCGCGCCTGCGCTCCTACCTCGACAAGCAGCTCTCGCATCTGCAGGGCGTGGTCGGCCGGCTCGCGAACCGGCTGCAGCGGCGATTGCTCGCCCAGCAGAACCGCGCCTGGGATTTCGACCTGGAGGAGGGTCAGCTCGACCCGGCGCGGCTGGTCCGCGTGGTCATCGACCCCTACCAGCCGCTCTCCTTCAAGCAGGAGAAGGACACGAATTTCCGCGACACGGTGGTGACGCTGCTCCTCGACAATTCGGGCTCCATGCGCGGCCGGCCGATCACCGTGGCGGCGACCTGTGCCGACATCCTGGCGCGGACGCTGGAGCGCTGCGGCGTGAAGGTGGAGATCCTGGGCTTCACCACCCGGGCCTGGAAGGGCGGCCAGAGCCGCGAGGCGTGGCTCGCCGCCGGCAAGCCGCCGAATCCCGGGCGCCTGAACGACCTGCGCCACATCGTCTACAAGTCGGCCGACGCGCCCTGGCGGCGCGCGCGCAAGAACCTCGGGCTGATGATGCGCGAGGGGCTGCTCAAGGAGAACATCGACGGCGAGGCGCTCGACTGGGCGCACAAGCGCCTGCTCGGGCGGCCGGAGCAGCGCAAGATCCTGATGGTGATCTCCGACGGCGCGCCGGTGGACGACTCGACCCTGTCGGTGAATGCCGGCAACTACCTCGAGCGGCACCTGCGCTGGATGATCGAGGAGATCGAGACGCGCTCGCCCGTGGAGCTCCTCGCCATCGGCATCGGCCACGACGTGACCCGCTACTACCGCCGCGCCGTGACGATCATCGACGCCGAGGAGCTCGGCGGGGCGATGACCGAGAAGCTGGCCGAGCTGTTCGAGGAGGACGGCGCGGCGCCGACCGGCCGCATGCTGCGCGCGGCGGGCGGGCGGCGCTGATCGCCGGTCCGACCTAGCCGCTGCTCTGGCTCTCGGGCCGTCCGATCCGGGGCCTCATCCCGAGGCGCCCGAGCGCCGCGACTGACGCGTCCCTACCGTCACCGCGAGCGAAGCGCAGTGATCCAGGGCGCCCCGACCCCGGTGGGCGCAGCGCCATTGGTCTGCTTCGCTCCGCCCGCGATGACGGCGGCGTCGGAGGCATCGACCGGAGACGGTATGCATGGGACTGTCCGGACAGTCTGCCTGTCGCGCAAGCGGAAACCGCCGCGGCCCCGAGGGTCACGGCGGTTGAAACCATCCGGTCAGGAACGGTGAAGCCCGACGACTCAGGCCGCGGCGGCCGGGGTCTCGGCGAGCTTCTTGTGGATCTCGCGCTTCAGGAGGCGCGCGGTCTGCGACAGGTCGCCCTCGCCGGCCTTGATCAGGAAGGCGTCGAGGCCGCCGCGGTGCTCCACCGAGCGCAGGGCGTGCGCGGTGACCCGCAGGCGGACACGCTTGCCCAGCGCGTCGGACTGAAGGGTGACGTTGCACAGGTTCGGCAGGAACCGGCACTTGGTCTTGCGGTTCGAGTGGCTCACGAGGTGGCCGACCTGAACGGCCTTGCCGGTGAGTTCGCAGCGGCGCGCCATGATAAAAAACGATCCCGTCTCGTTCCGCCCGGTAGAGACCCGATCGCGGCCGGCGCGATCTTCGTCGCAGCGGGCGGCGCCCGTTGCGTGTTCCAGGTCCGGCGGAGTCCTGTTGAAGGCGCGAGCCTATAGGCGACGAAGGCGCGGTGCGTCAAGGTGCCGACGGGTGCCGGAGCCGCGCCCGACGCCCAACGGTCTGTTAACCACGATGCCGGGATATAGCCTTCTTCCACCTGCAGGAAGGCGCCTCTCCCCGCTCCGTGCGTCGCAGAGGACGCTGGCGAGCGGGTGTGTTCGAGAGGGCGCGTTCGAGCGAGTGTCTTGGCCCGCCCGCCCTGGGATGCGATCCGGATCATGAGCGCCACGCCAGTCCGTCGGATGATCAAGCCGTTGACCGAGCCGTCGACGAAGCACGCTGTCGGGCGGCTCGCGGGCAGCCTCCTCGCGGTCGCGGCCCTCGCGGCCCCGACCGATGCCGGGGCGCGGGTGTCGCGGGCCAAGCGGGCCGCGCCCGCCGCCGCGACCGTGGCGGTCGATTACGGCATCAACCTCGCCGGCCTCCCGATCGGCACGGCGCGCCTCGCCGGCTCCTTCGACCGCGACCGCTACATGATGGACGTGTCGGCGGTGCTCACCGGCCTCGTCGGGGCGATTACCGGCGGGAAGGGCTCCGCCCGGGCCTCGGGCAGCTTCTCGGCCGCGCCGCAGCCCGGCGCCTTCGCCATCGCCACTCAGACGGCGAGTTCCGGCATCGCGGTGCGCATGGCCCTGGCGCACGGCAACGTCGTCCAGGCCGAGATCACGCCGCCGTTGATCGACATGCAGGACCGCGTTCCGGTCACACCGGCCAACAAGCGCGGCATCATCGACCCGGTGAGCGCCCTGCTGATGCCGACCCAGGGGCGCGGCGAGCCCCTCGACCCGGAGAATTGCAACCGGACCCTGCCGGTCTTCGACGGCGCCACCCGCTTCAACGTCGTGCTGAGCTACGCCGAGACCCGCCCGGTGCAGAAGCCCGGCTATGCCGGCCCGGTACTCGTCTGCAACGCCCGCTACCAGGCGGTCGCCGGCCACCGCCCGGACCGGCCGGGGGTGAAGTTCATGGAGGAGAACCGCGAGATGTCGGTCTGGCTCGCCCCCGTCGAGGGGACGCGCGTCCTGATCCCGCTGCGCATCTCGGTGCTCACCACGATCGGCACCAACATCATCGAGGCCACGCGCTGGAGCCAGAGCGGCACGCCGACGACCACCGGCACGGCCGGCACCGGCGTGGCCGGCAACAGCGTCGCGCAGGCGAGCTTGGCCGGGCAGTAGCGCCGCCGCCCAGGCGTTTGACCGGCGGCCGGTTTCCCGGCACCTCGGCGCGGCGCGGCAGCCGCGCGGGGAGGTCAGCAGTGCCCAAGGGCTACATCATCGTCCGGATGACGGTCACCGATCCGGACACCTACAAGGACTACGCCGCCATGGCCTCCGAGGCGATGCGCCGCTACGGCTGCAAGCCGCTGGTGCGCGGCGGCCGGTGCGAGGCCCTGGAGGGCGAGGGCCGTCCGCGCAACGTCGTGCTGGAATTCGAGTCCTACGAGGCGGCGCGCAGCTACTACTTCTCGCCCGAGTACCAGGCCGCGGTGGCCAAGCGCCGGCCGGCGGGAATCGGCGAGGTGGTGCTCGTCGAGGGTGTCGACTGATCGACGTCTGGGTTGCTCCCGGATTCCGCGCGGTCCGCGAAACGCCCCTGGGAGGCGCGGAGCCGGACCTCACCGCTCTCCCGGCTCGCCGTGCCGGTGGGGACGCACGCGGCGAGGCCCGCAGCCGCGCGGGTGGAGGGAATCTTCACGTTCCCGGCGATAATGCCCGGATGTGCTCGCCTGCCCTCCGAATCGCCCTCGCCCTGGCCGCGCTCGCAGGCCCGGCCGCCGCACAGCCCCTGAGCGCCGGATCCGCCGATCCGGGCTGCGGCGGTGACGCCTTCTCGTCGGCCGAAGTGGTCGAGAACAGGCCGCCCCGCCGCGGTCCCCTCGTCGCGACTCCCGACACGCTCTGCGCCGACCTCGCGCCGCAGCCGGGCACCCCGACGACGCAGATCGATATCTACCCGATGATCACGCCGCAGATTGGACCTGGCGGCGGCGGCATCCCATATGGGGGAGGACCGTACCGGCCCTAACGTCCCCGACGCGGCCGGCCGGTCGGACCCGCCTCCCCGCCCGCGCCGCGACGGCGCCGCGACGGCCTTCCCGCTCGAAGGAACCGCCGACCATCGACGCGCTGCTCCGCCCCACGTCCAGTCGCTCGCTGTCCCGCGAGGCCCGCGCCCGCGGCGTCACCGCGGTCCTCGGGCCGACCAACACCGGCAAGACGCATCTCGCCATCGAGCGGATGCTCGCGCACCCGACCGGCATGATCGGGCTGCCCCTGCGGCTGCTCGCCCGGGAGGTCTACCTGCGCGTCGTCGCGAAGGTGGGCCCCGAGAAGGTCGCCCTCGTCACCGGCGAGGAGAAGATCAAGCCGGACCGGCCGCGCTACTGGATCTGCACCATCGAGGCGATGCCGCGGGACCTCGACGTGGCGTTCGTGGCCATCGACGAGATCCAGCTCGCCGCCGACATGGATCGCGGCCACGTCTTCACCGACCGCCTGCTCTACGTCCGCGGCCGGGAGGAGACCCTGCTGATCGGCTCCTCGACCATGCTGCCGCTGGTCCAGGACCTGATCCCCAACGTCCACACCACGACCAGGCCGCGGCTCTCGCAGCTCACCTTCGCGGGGGAGAAGCGGCTGTCGCGGCTGCCCCGGCGCACCGCCATCGTGGCGTTCTCGGCCGAGGAGGTCTACGCGATCGCCGAGCTGATCCGCCGCCAGCGCGGGGGCGCCGCGGTGGTGCTCGGTGCCCTGTCGCCGCGGACCCGCAACGCCCAGGTCGAGATGTACCAGGCGGGCGACGTCGACTACCTCGTGGCCACCGACGCGGTCGGGATGGGCCTCAATCTCGACGTCGATCACGTCGCGTTCGCGGCCAACTGGAAGTACGACGGCACCCGCTTCCGCAAGCTCACGCCCGCCGAGATGGGCCAGATCGCGGGGCGCGCGGGGCGCCACCTCTCGGACGGCACCTTCGGCTCCACCGGCCGCTGCCCGCCGTTCGAGGCCGAGCTGGTGGAGCGGCTGGAGAGCCACGACTTCGATCCCCTGCGCATCCTGCAGTGGCGCAACCCGGATCTCACCTTCGGCAGCCTGGACGGCCTGCAGGCGAGCCTCGACGAGCACCCGCGCGAATCGGGCCTGACCCGCGCCCCGATGGGCGAGGATCAGCAGGCCCTCGAGATCCTCATGAAGGAGGACGACATCCGCGACATGGCGCGCAGCGCCGCCGCGGTGCGCCGCCTGTGGGACGTCTGCGGCGTCCCGGATTACCGCAAGGTCCACCCGCAGGTGCACGCCGACCTCGTGGCCCAGCTCTACCGGTTCCTCATGAAGGGCATGGCGGGCCGCATCCCCGACACGTGGTTCGCCGAGCAGGTCGCGATGATCGACCGGACCGACGGCGACATCGACACGCTGTCCCGCCGGATCGCGCAGGGGCGCACCTGGACCTTCGTGGCGAACCGTCCCGACTGGCTGCGCGACCCAGAACATTGGCAGGGCGAGACGCGTCGGGTAGAGGACAGGCTGTCCGACGCCCTGCACGAACGCCTCGCGAGCCGCTTCGTCGACCGGCGCACAAGCGTCCTGATGCGGCGCCTGAGAGAGAACACGATGCTCGAAGCCCAGATCACCGCCGACGGTGACGTCACCGTCGAGGGTCAGCATGTCGGCCACCTTCACGGATTCCTGTTCGTTCCCGATGCCAGCGCCGAGGGGCACGAGGCAAAGACACTGAGGAGCGCCGCCGAGAAGGCGCTCGCGGGCGAGATCGAGGCGCGGGCCGAGCGATTCGCCGCGGCCGCCGATTCGACCCTCGTGCTCTCGCACGACGGCACGATCCGCTGGACCGGCGCGCCCGTCGCCAAGCTCACGCCCGGCGAGAAGCTGTTCGCCCCGCAGATCCGTCTGCTGGCGGACGACAGCCTGACCGGCGCGCATCGCGAGAAGGTCGAGGGCCGCCTCGACGCGTGGCTGAAGGCCTACATCGTGCGGCTGCTCGGCCCGCTCATGGAGATCGAGACCGCGGCCGACCTCACCGGCCTCGCCAAGGGGATCGGCTACCAGGTGGTCGAGGCGCTCGGCGTCCTGGAGCGCTCGAAGGTGGCGCACGAGATGCGCAGCCTCGACCAGGACGGCCGCGGGGCCCTGCGCCGCCACGGCGTCCGCTTCGGCGCCTACCACATCTTCCTGCCGGCCCTGCTGAAGCCGGCGCCCCGCACGCTCGCGGCCCAGCTCTGGGCCCTGCGCAACGGCGGCCTCGACCAGCGCGGACTCGACGAGATCGCGCATCTCGCCGGCTCCGGCCGCACCTCGATCAAGGTCGATCGCGAGATCGCCAAGGGCCTCTACCGCGCCGCCGGCTTCCGGGTCAGCGGCGAGCGGGCGGTGCGCGTCGACATCCTGGAGCGGCTCGCCGACCTGATCCGCCCGGCGATCGCCTACCGGCCCGGCACCACCCCGGGCGCACCGCCGGACGGCACGGCCGACGGCGACGGCTTCGTGGCCACCGTCGGCATGACCTCCCTGGTCGGCTGCTCGGGCGAGGATTTCGCCTCGATCCTGAAGTCGCTCGGCTACACGGCCGAAGCGCGCCCCGGCCCGGCCATCACGGTGCCGCTCGTCCCCGCCGCCGCCACCGCGCCGGCGGCACCGGCCGTCGCTGCCGAGGCATCCTCCGAGGAGGCCGTCGCCGCGCAGGCGGACGCCGCCGAGCCGGTCGGCGACGAGGTTCCGGACGCCGAGGGCGAGACCGCCGCCGACAACGCTCCCGCGGCCGAGGAAGCCCCGGCCGCCGAAGCCGAGGCGGCGCCCGCCGTGGGCGAGGTTCCGGACGACGCGGCCGGCGCGCCCGTCGAGGAGGCTGCCGCGTCGCCCGCGACCGAGGCCTCCGCGGCCGAGGCCTCCGCGACCGACGCGCTCCACGCCGGGGCGGAGCAGCCGGCCGACGGGGCCGCCGAGCCCATCGCCGAGTCCATCGCCGAGCCCCCGGCCGCATCCGCCGAGGAGACCGCGCCCGAGATCGCCGCCGAGCCGCAGCCCGCCGCGGCCGACACGGCGGACGCCTCGGGTGCCGAGGGCGAGGGTGCCGCCGAGATCCCGCAGATCGAGGTCTGGCGCCTGCAGCGCCACCAGCGCCCGGCTCACCAGCGCCCGCAGAACCGCCCTCGCGGGGGCGGCCGGGGCCGTGACGGCGGCCAGCAGGGCCAGCACCCGGGACAGGGTCGGCCCGAGGGCGGCCGGCCCGAGCAGCGCCGGGCCGAGGGCGACGGCCCGCGTCCCGGCCGGGATCGCGGTCCGCGCCGCGACCGGTTCGAGGGTGGGCGGCCGGAGCGCCGCGACGACCAGCGCAACGCGGAGCAGCGCCATTCCGGCCCGCGGCCCGACCAGCGGCCGCCGCGGCGCGAGCGGGCGCCCGACCCGGATTCGCCGTTCGCCAAGCTCGCGGCCCTGAAGGCGCAGCTCGAGGCCGGCGACGGCGGGAAGCGCTGACCCGCGGCGGATGCGCGAGGACCGGCAGCGCCTCGACAAGTGGCTGTGGTTCGCGCGGTTCGCGCGGACCCGGTCGCTCGCGGCGCGGCTGGCTTCCGACGGCTTCGTGCGGGTGAACGGCAGCCGGGCCGAGAACCCCGCGAAGGCCATCGGCGTCGGCGACGTGGTGACGGTGGCCGCGCCGCACGCGACGCTGGCGGTGCGGGTGCTCGGTCTCGGCCTGCGCCGCGGCCCGGCGCCGGAGGCGCGGCTGCTCTACGACGACCTGTCGGGCGGTGCCCTGTCGGTCGAGGCCGGCCCGGAGGGGCCATCCGAGTGATGAGGCCGGGCCACAGCGGCCGCGCGAGCGACCCGGCACGAACCCATGCGGCGCCCGCACGCTTGTCAGTCCGGGAGGCAGCGTCTAGAGCCGTGGGCCTCCGAGGCCCGGCTCCGTGCCGTGTCTCACCGGCGTTCCCCTCGCAGCACCCTCCGGGCGCGCGGGCCGTCTCCAGGCTCCGCCCGGGCCAAGTCGAGTTTTAGGACGAAGACATCCGATGACCTACGTCGTCACCGACAATTGCATCAAGTGCAAGTACACGGACTGCGTCGAGGTCTGTCCGGTGGACTGCTTCTACGAAGGCGAGAACATGCTCGTCATCCACCCGGACGAGTGCATCGACTGCGGCGTCTGCGAGCCGGAATGCCCGGCCGAGGCGATCAAGCCCGACACGGAGTCGAACCTCGACACGTGGCTGAAGCTGAACGCCGACTACGCCAAGAGCTGGCCGAACATCACGCAGAAGAAGGAAGCCCCGGCCGACGCCAAGGAGTGGGACGGCAAGACCGGGAAGCTCGAGGCGCATTTCTCGCCCAACCCCGGCTCGGGCGACTGAAGTCCGGCCTCGCAGGTTCTGGCGTCGGTCCGCGGCTCGCTCTCCAGATCGCAGGAAGATCTGCCGAGCCCGTCCCGCCGCTGAACCGCGCGGCGGGGCTGCGTCATACGAAGCCCTGATACGCGGCCAGGTCATTCCTGTCCCGCCGCACCAGTGTAAAACTCTTTGGCGCCGCGCTCGGTCCGCGCGTGCGTCTTCAGGGATGCTTTGATCTGCGCGCCGGATTGTGGTAGACAATCTGCCTGCCGTCGCTCGCGCCTGACGTGCTCCCTCCGGCCGAAACGCCTTCGAATTTCGTGGGTTAGGAGTAGTACGCGCCCGACCGCTGAAGGAGACTTCGGCGGACGGGCCAGGCGTTCGCACGGCCGCGCCGGGGAACGTCCGGATTCGTGCGCTCGGCGCCGGGTCCGGGAGCGGCGAGGCAGACCGGGTGTCCCGCCCGGAAGAACACGGTTTCGCGCGGCGCCGAACGCTGCGCGCCAGTGGAGGCCCTTCTCGCATGACCACAGCCAAGAAGACGACGACCGCAGGCCGGCAGGGCTTCAAGACCGGCGAGGCTGTCGTGTATCCGGCCCACGGCGTCGGTCGCATCACCGCGATCGAGGAGCAGGAGATCGCCGGCTACAAGCTTGAGCTGTTCGTCGTATCGTTCGAGAAGGACAAGATGGTCCTGCGCGTCCCCACCGCGAAGGCCAACAGCGTCGGCATGCGCAAGCTCGCCGAGCCGGAACTGGTGAAGAAGGCCCTCGACCTGCTGACCGGCCGCGCCCGGATCAAGCGCACCATGTGGTCGCGCCGCGCGCAGGAATACGAGGCCAAGATCAACTCGGGCGACCTGCTCGCCGTCACCGAGGTCGTGCGCGACCTGTTCCGGTCCGAGGCCCAGCCGGAGCAGTCCTACTCCGAGCGTCAGCTCTACGAGGCCGCGCTGGATCGGATCGTGCGCGAGATCTCGTCGGTGAACCGCATCACCGAGACCGAGGCCCTGAAGCTGATCGAGCAGAGCCTCGCCAAGTCGCCCCGCCGCGCCAAGAGCGAGGCGGAGCCCGAGGCCGAGGCCGACGGGGACAGCGAGGGCGACGACATCCAGGAGGAGGCCGCCTGAGGCGCCTCTCTCCGCGAACGGCATCGAACCCGGCCCAGGTGGCCGGGTTTTTTGTGTCTGGCGGGCCGGACCGAAGCGCTGAACGCGGTCGTTTCGGGACTTGCGGCCTGGACGGCGCAGGGCCGGATCCCATCTGATCGGGACAGAACACGATTTCGTGGCCGCCCGACTGTCGCATTGTGGGGCATCGGGACGGAACTTTCGCGTTTTGCCTTCCGTTGTCGGTTGCCTGGCGTCGCCCCCCGGTGGCGCCTGCGCGTCGGGCTATTGGCTCGACGCCGCAACAGCACTCGACAACAAGAGGCAGGCGGATGGCTGAGATCGCGGGAATTCGACGGCAGTTCATACGGACTGCCATGGAGGCACCCTTCCTGGCCCGGGAAGAAGAGCGCGGCCTCGCCGTCCGCTGGAAGGACGAGCGCGACGAGCGGGCCCTCCACCGTCTGATCTCGGCCCATATGCGCCTCGTCATCGCCCTGGCGGGGCGTTTTCGTCACTACGGCCTGCCCATGGCCGATCTCGTCCAAGAAGGGCATGTCGGCCTGATGGAGGCCGCGGCCCGGTTCGAGCCCGAGCGGGACGTCCGCTTCTCGACCTACGCGACGTGGTGGATCCGCGCCTCGATCCAGGACTACATCCTGCGCAACTGGTCGATCGTGCGCGGCGGCACGTCCTCCGCGCAGAAAGCCCTGTTCTTCAACCTGCGCCGGCTGCGCGCCCGGCTGATGCAGTCCACCGAGGAGCATGTCGGCGACGAGATCCACCGCCGCATCGCCAGCGCCATCGGTGTCTCCCGCGACGACGTCGCCCTGATGGACGCGCGCCTGTCCGGGCCCGACATGTCGCTCAACGCGCCCGTGGGCGAGGACAGCGACGCCTCCTCCGAGCGGATGGACTTCCTCGTCGACGGCGCCGACCTGCCGGACGAGACCGTGAGCGCCACGGTCGACGGCGAGCGTCGGTTGAGCTGGCTCCAGCAGGCCCTGACGGTCCTGTCGGAGCGCGAGCTGCGCATCCTGCGCGAGCGACGCCTCGCCGAGGATCAGGCGACCCTGGAGGCCCTCGGCCAGCGGCTCGGCATCTCCAAGGAGCGCGTCCGCCAGATCGAGAACCGGGCCCTGGAGAAGCTGCGCCGCGCCCTGGCCGACCGCTTCCCGGCCGCCACGGGCAGCCCGCATATCGGCTGACCCTCGGCCGCGACGCTGTCCCGAAGCCCGGCCCTGGGGCCGGGCTCCCGCATGTCAGACATCAGTCGTTCGGTGCCCCGCCGTCCGGACGCGAGGCCGCGACGGCGCGGCCGATTCAGGCTCCCTGAACGGCGGCGCCGCGCCGCTCCCGCCGGCGGCGGCGTCGGCCGGGTTCGGGCGTCGCGTCGAGCCAGATCACCAGCGCGAGGGCAACGAGCGCCGGCACGCCGAGGGCCAGGAAGGCGCCGGTCCAGCCGAACAGCCCGTAGGACAGGCCGCCGTACCAGCCCGACAGCGCCCCGCCGACGCCCTGCACGGCGTTGACGCTCCCGAGGGCCGTCTGCGTCCGGCCGGATCCCCAGGTCAGGTCGGCGACCACCACCGGCACCGCCACCCCGACGATGCCCGAGGCGACGCCGTCCAGCACCTCGGCGGCGATCAGCCAGACCGGATCGTCGATCAGGCCGGACAGGAGCGCCCGCACCGGCAGGACCGCGAAGGCGACCATGAGCAGCTGGCGGCGGCCGCGTCTGTCGGCGAGCGATCCGGCGAACAGCGCCACCGGGACCATCACCAGCTGGGCCACCATGACGTAGCGGGCCGTCCAGGTCGTCGCGTCGGAGGCGGTCGCGACCAGCTTCTGGCCGAGCAGCGAGAGCATGCCGCCGTTCCCGAGATTGAACAGGGTCAGCGCCACGGTCAGCACCAGCAGGCGGCGGTTCCCCAGGACTTGGCGGATGCCGCTGCGCTCCGGCTCGTCGGCATCGTCCTCCTTCCAGCCGACGGCGCGGCGGCGGTTCCAGGCTCCGGCCGGCGTCGTCACCGTCGCGACGATCGCCGCCAGCGCCATGCCGCCGAGCACCCAGAAGGCGATCGCGGGCCCGAAATAGCCGGTGCCGAGGCTGATGCCGCCCGCCGCGATCAGGATGCCGATGTGATTGAAGGCCTGATTGCGCCCCTGCTGCGCGGGGAACCGGTCCTTCCCGACGATGCCCAGGGTCAGCGCCGCGACGGCCGGCAGCAGCAGCGTGCCGCCGGCCGCGGCGAGGAGCTGCGCGCCCAGCACCGCCGGGAAGCTGCGGGCCGGCAGGAGCAGCAGCGTCCCCACCAGGATCGCCCCGCAGGCCAGCGCGATCAGCAGGCGCGGGCGCGGGAACCGGTCAACCAGGGCGCCGAACGGACCGCTCAGGAACAGCGTGCCGAATCCGACCAGCGTGATGACGAACCCGACCCGGGCCGGGCTCCACGAGGCCGACTGCGCCAGCCAGGTCCCGAGGAAGGGTCCGAGGCCGCCCTGGATGTCTCCGATGAACAGGTTGATCAGGGCGAGGTTTGCGGTGGGGGCCATGCGATCCTGGAGCCGTTTCGGGCCCCGGACCTGTACTCCGCCCCCGGAACGGTCAAGCCCGGATCGTGGCCGCCATCGCCGCACCGCGCCCGCGGCGGCTTCGCCGCGCCGGCCTCACGGCTCCGGGGCCCGTCCTGCATCGGCCCGTTCCCGAGCGATCGGGCCTCCGCGCTGACCTCGACGGAGTTGATGAAGACGTCCGCCGGTGCCACGCCGGGGTCGCGGGCGAGATTGCGGCTCACCGCGGCGCAGGGGGCGCGCTTCTGCGCCGTGCCCTGCGCGGCGTTGGCGCGGATCTGGACGATGACGGGGCGGTCGCGGCGCCGGATCCCGAGATCGTCGGGTCCGTGGCCGGGATCCGACACGCGTGGTCGATCTCGGCAGCGTCACCCGGACGCCGAGGCGCTCGCCGCCCGGCCGGGCGCCCAGCGGCGGCCCTGCGCGCGCTGACGGGGGCCTATCGCGGTCCCGGCGGCCGCTGAGCGGCCGCCGGCGCGTCCTGACTCAGGAAGCGAGCGGGCCCTGGGCGCCCTGCTGCTCCATCACCTTCTGCCGGTAGAGGCCGACGAAATCGATCGGATCGATGTACAGCGGCGGGAAGCCGCCGTTGCGCACCGCCTCGGCCACGATCTGGCGGGCGAAGGGGAAGAGCAGGCGCGGGCACTCGATCATCACCGCCGGATGGATCTGGTCGGCCGGGATGTTGAGGAGCCGGAACACGCCGGCATAGGTCACCTCGAAGGCGAACAGCACCTCGTTCTGGATCTTGGCGTCGCCCTCGAGCTTCAGCTCGACCTCGAAATCGGTCTCGGAGAGCTGCTGCGCGTTGACGTTCACCTGGATGTTGATCTGCGGCCCCTGGCCCTCCTTGGGCTGGAGCGAGCGCGGCGCGTTCGGGTTCTCGAAGGAGAGATCCTTCGTGTACTGCGCCAGGGCATTGATGGTCGGCACATCGCCCTGCGGCATGCCGCCGCCGTTGCCGTTCGCTGCCGGGGAATCGGCCATGCGGATCATCCTTCTCGATCGACCGGCAGGGCCGGCGCGGGTTGTTGTCGCGGCGGGAGCGGCTGGATCACGCCGCGGAACTGCCCAAACGGCAGGGCCGCTAACACGCGGGCCGAGCCTGGACAAGCGAGCGAGCGGGCGCGGCGCTGGCGCCCGCGGCCCCCGCGACCCATATCGGCCGGTATCGCAATTGACGCGTGGGTTCGATCGTCCGGCCGACACAACCGGCTCGCTCCCGACGCGTTGGTCGGATATGAGTCGGCCAGACCTCTGCGCGCTTAGCCGGCGCCGCACCGCGCGTGGCCTGAGCAAGGGGCACAGGGTCTCGCCGCGGCCACCATCGGATCGGTGATGCAGGACAGTTTCGACGTTACGACGATCATCTTCCTCGCGCTGGCCGTCTTCGTGATCTGGCGTCTGCGCTCCGTGCTCGGCCAGAAGACGGGGGCGGAGCGCTCCCCGTTCAAGCCGGTCGACCGCAGCCGCACCGAGCCGCAGGCGCGCTCCGACGGCGACAACGTCGTGCGCCTGCCCGGTGCCGACCGGGTCCAGGCCGCGCCGCCGCCCGCCGCCGCGCCGCGGGACTGGCGGGGCATCGCCGAGCCGGGATCCGAGGTCGCCCGCGGCCTGGAGGCCTGCATCCAGGCCGAGCCCAGCTTCGATCCCCGCGCCTTCATCGAGGGCGCGAAATCCGCCTACGAAGCCATCATGATCGCGTTCGCCAAGGGTGACCGGAAGACCCTGCGCGGCCTGCTGTCGAAGGAGGTCGGCGAGGCGTTCGAGCGGGCGATCGCGGAGCGCGAGCGCAACCGGCAGACGCTCGAGACCACCTTCGTGTCGATCGACAAGGCCGAGATCGTCGCCGTCGAGGTGCGCAACCGCGTGGCGCACGTCACCGTGCGCTTCCTGTCGAACCTGATCACCGCCACCCGCAACGCCGACGGCAAGGTGGTGGACGGCAGCGCCGAGACGGTGGTCGAGGTGCCGGATGTCTGGACCTTCGCCCGCACGCTCGGCTCGCGGGATCCGAACTGGCAACTCGTGGCCACCGAGGCCGGCGCCTGAGCCCGTGACCGGCGTGCCGTGACGATCTCGCCGTGCCGATCCCCCGCGCCCGGTCCGGAGCAGTCCCGGCCGCCCTCCTCGCGTCCCTCCTGAGCCAGGCCGTGTCCGCCGCGCCGGCGGCGGTCGGCGACGCGGTGCTGATCCCCGTCGCCGCGGCCGACCTGCCGGGCTTCCCCGGCGCGCGGGCGGACGCGGCGCTCGCCGCCTTC